>Ga0209629_10000043_pt1 | contig 49649 bp, 45 predicted proteins | sample TergutCu122P5_FD_187286 | JGI IMG/M metagenome (GOLD analysis project Ga0209629, IMG submission 187286) | Cubitermes ugandensis P5 segment gut microbial communities from Kakamega Forest, Kenya - Cu122 P5 (SPAdes) (version 2) | ecosystem: Host-associated > Arthropoda: Insects > Digestive system...
CGTAATGTTACGAACCGCCCCACCAGGGAGAAATTAATAAATGTTAGTTTTACTGACCACTAACCACTAGCCACTGACCACTTTATTACATTTTTTATATGCGTTCAACCGGAAAATGTGATATAATGCGGCTATCGTGAATCCCCCGTTAGTTTCTATGGAGAGAGAATTGAAGACCAAAATAATATATATTTCCGGCGGAGAGGTCTTTGCCCCAGGCGATGTGCGCGCCGCTTTTGAAGAAGTTCGCAAAATGCTGAATATGGACGCCGATACGGTTGTATTCGGCGTGCCGGTTGACAGCGATGATATTGGCGCCGCCCGCGCAGACATAATGGCAATCAATAAATCCGCGCCAATAAACGCGACCCCTGATGAATTGCCGTGGATGCCGGCGGATGGCCCCCGCCCGCCCGCGCAAGCGCGGACCCCCGCCACTGGGGCGGAGAAAGGGCGCGCGCGGAAAAAGAAAGACGACGTTGCGGCCCAAGAACCCGCGGACGCGGCAGAAGAAAAACCATCATCCGCACCGATACTGTCGGTTTTGGGCGCCGTTCAATCGGGCAAACCGGAACCAGAGATAGTAATAGTCGCCGAGGAAATCGCAGAGGACGCGGAAATAACGACAACCACAACGACCGTTTCGGAAATAATCACTATTGAAACCAAGACCGAGAAAGCGCCGACCATAGAAGATATTTTTGCAGAGCTGGAACCGTTAAAGGAAGACAAAATCGTTGATTTTGCGCCGGATAAGTCAGACGCCGCGGGCACAGCGGCCGACATTGAAACGGACGAGACGCTGTCCAAAATGGCCGAAGAATTTGCCGCCGCGCAAAAAGATATTCCGGAAACGCCCGCGGCGCGGGGTAGCAAAATCGGCAAGCTGAAAAATATACTGCCCTTTAAGAAAGCGAAAAAAGACGACCCGTCAATATTCGGCGACTTGTTCGGCTGGGCCGGAATCGCGGCGAACGACGATGATGAAAGGTTTGCCTTGCCGGATTTTTTCAGGGCGGGTAACGGGAACTAGGCACTGGGAACTAGGAACTAGGCACTGGGAACTAGGAACTAGGCACTGGGAACTAGGCATTAGGCACTAGGCACTAGGCACTAGTATTTTATTATTGCGACGATATTGCAATCGTGCTCCCTAATAACTAGTGCCTAGTGCCTAATGCCTAGTTCCCAGTGCCTAGTGCCCAATAACTAATCATGCCCATAGACCAGATATTGCAACTTCTTAAAAACTCTGGGTTCCACGTCATCAGCGCGGACGCGGATTTCATATTTCTGGAAGATCCGTCGTGCTTTCTGCGCAGCTTGTCCGACTTTATGGACGTCGCATGGATCGCGCTGGCCGCATTGACCGGCGTTCTGATATTCGGATGGGCGGTCGCGATGGTGCGCGGCGCCCAGAATAATATTATCGTAAACCTGCGCAATCTGATAATCATATTCGGAATACTGGCGGCGGCAAAGCCGGCGGTGAATGTAATCTGGGGCGACGACCTGTTCGCGACAGGGTGCAAGAGAATCCAGGTTTCTGTTTCGGAAATCAACCGGGTTCTGGCGGCGCGCGATGCCAAACTGGGCGGCCGATACGACGATAATGCCGAGGTGTTTGATATCTGGGATTCCGCGCGCGGCGACGAATACACCGATGCGATGCGCGATGTCAACATGAACGCCGCGATGGGCGGCCCCCCGGATTTGGCCGGCGCGGGCGCGCCACAAAAACTCTATAACGTCCAGGTTTTCAACGGCGGGAACGAGCCGGCCGCCGCCGCGAATTCATCGCCGGCCCCCGCCGCCGCCGCCGCCATGGCCGACGGGAACGATGTCATCTATGTCGGCGCGGACGGGCGGCGATTCAGGCGCACCGGCGGAACGCGTTCGTGGAAAAACAATAATCCCGGGAATATACGATACTCTGAATTTTCGCGCGCGCATGGCGCAATCGGGCAAGCCGGCGGATTTTCGGTATTTCCGAACGAGCAGACGGGAATGTCAACCATACGGTCTTTGTTGCAGACCAGAAACTATCAATCGCTGACCGTTGCCGGCGCAATCAACCGCTGGGCGCCGCCGTCCGAAAACGATACGGCCGCGTATCAGCGGCGGCTGGAACAACTGACCGGGATACCGATAAACACGCCGATGCAAAATCTGGATGGCGCGCAACTGGAAAGGGTTGCCAACGCAATCAGAACGGTGGAAGGTTGGAGACCGGGACGAGAGGTGCCATTATGACGGAAAATTCATCAAAAAAACTACAGACCGCATTGTTTATTATCGTGGCGTTGCTGGCGGCGCTGTTGGCATGGCTGATATATTCCAGAATGGGCGCCGCGCCGAAACCCGAACCGCAAGGGCCGGGGGAAACGCCGGAAATGCCTTTGGCCCGGGCGATTCCCAGGGCTCTGCCGGCCGTGACGCCAGATACAAATTATAACTTTGACGACGGGTTGCATAACCCCGCGTCCGCAGAGCATCCCCAATTGGACGACCAGGGCGCCGGCATAGCGTCTGTTGAGATATTTGTTACGGATATAAACGGCGACGGCAAAAACGACCGGATAACCAGAACCAGAAACGAAAACGGCACGGCGCATTTCTATTACGAATACAAAATAGAGCTGGGCATCGGCGGCGAATACATGGACATCACGCCGCCAAATTTCCGAACGATAGAGGGGGCGGAATGCTCGCTGCAAAAAATCCGATTCATATTCGCGCCGTCTTTCCGGGCTATAAAGATTTCCCGCAGCTGGCAAGACTCTTGGGATACCCCGACAATGGCCAGCAGGGTTATATTCAATCTGGTCGGCAATGAATTGCGCGCGGGCCAGACCGAACCGTTACAGGAAATCTGCAACGTGTCTGAATTATTCTAGCGGATTTTTCTCTTGCGCCCTTTTCGGTGAAATGTTAACTTATTCGCGGGGACGAATGACCGTCCGCAAAAATCTGCCGATCTATCCACATGAATGCCGCGATCAAACAATCCGAATACTTGCGCCCGCCACTGGATGTCGCAAAAAATGTTCTGCTGGGGGCGACGCTGTGTTCGCGCATAGGCGGAAAATTATGCAGCGGGAAAATTACCGAGCTGGAGCTGTATATGGGCGACCGCGATCGCGCGTGCCATGCATATCCCAATAAAAAAACGCCGCGAAACGCCGTTATGTTCGGGCCCGGCGGACGCGCGTATGTCTATTTCGTCTATGGCATGCATAACATGTTCAACGTGGTGATTGGCGGCGCCGGCACGGCGAACGCGATTCTGATACGCGCGCTGGAACCGATCGCGGGAATTGACGTGATGATAAAGAGGAGAGGATTAAAAATTACTACCCCGTCAGCCGGCAAAGCCGGCTGCCACCCCTTCGCTGAAGCGAAGGGGATTCGCATGCTCTGCAACGGGCCGGCAAAATTGACCCAGGCATTGGGGATTACGACCGCGCATAACGGCGCCGACTTGATTCGCGGCGGCAAGATTTGGCTAGAACCGCGCGCCGGGCCCGCGCCAAAAATCGCGGCCGGCGCGCGCATAGGTGTTGATTACGCCGGTCCGGATGCTAAATTGCCGTGGCGGTTCTTAATCGCGGACAGCCCGTTCATCAGCAAGCCAATATAATAAAAGGAATTTGATATGGCAAATATTCGCGTCGGATCGGCGGTTATGGTTGAAAAAGATGGCAAGCTGCTGTTGGGCCGGCGGGGGAAAGAGCCGGACTATGGCGCGCTGATTATTCCGGGCGGCGGGGTTAACATATACGAAGACTTTGCCGACGCCGCGCGCCGTGAAATTCGCGAAGAATCCGGTTGTGAAATTAAAAACCTGCGTCAATTCGGGGTTTATCAGATAATTAACCCGGACAAGGAAAACCACCGCGTTATCATCTACTGGCGGGCGGACTGGGCGGGCGGCACACCCGCGCCATCATCCGATTTGCTGTCGGCGCGATTCTATACGCGCGAAGAACTGCGCACCGAGGCGGCATCCGGAAACCTCCGCGGGGTCGGGCTGGACGTGCTGAGAGACGCCGGCTGGCTTTGATTCATCCCCCATAAAATTCCCCCGCCAATTCTTCCCACGGGCATAAAATTCGCCTGTTCCGGCCCCCGATTCGCTAAAATCCGAAAAAAAACCAATAAATAACCCCTTGATAATTGACGATTTAATATTATTTGTTCATTTTTTATAATTTATTTGACAAAAATACTTGACAATAGCAAATCTAGTGCTATATTGTGGTCAGCTAGATAAAAAGGAGCTAAGAATGAAAAAAGTATTAATGTCAGGTTTGTTTGTTTGTATCGCTGGCGCGGCGTTCGCGTCTGACGGCGGTTTGGTCGGCGATTATAACTATGTCCGTCCCGTCCGCAACACCGTGGTGTCCGCGCCTGCGCCGCAATATGCGAACGTGCAGTATGCGCCCGCGGCGGCGGCCACGTGCGGCCGCGCTTGCGGCGCGCCGATAGCGGTCAAGACCGGAACGGAAATCATAGATCATTTCCAGATGTTCCAGCCGGTCACCGTCTATCAGCCGGCCGGCACGTTCAGCCAGCGCCGCGTGGTCCAAAACCCGCAGCCTGTCTGCAATCGTTGCCAACAGGCGTATTAATCCGCTGCGCGGATTGGAATAAAACCACCCCTTGAACTCAAGGGGTAGTTTTTGCTTATAAAATAGTATGGCAAATTACACAGGGGGGAGCCAATCAGCAGGGGCGTTTATAAGCCCGCCTAGATAAGAAACAGTATGAGGCAGCAAAGATTTACGTAAGTTACTTTTATGTATTTTCTTAACATAATCTGCTTTTGCTGTTAATTCAGCCCCGTATTGATACGGTGGAAGTATAATGCCAATTTTTTTTGTAGGGAACAACATTTTCATTTTACTGATGACTGGCGCCAAATCACTATCGCCTGACAATATCAATGCAGTATCAAATTTGTCTTGCAAGGCATCAGAAAGTATAGATATAGCTATGTTTATATCTGTTTCTTTTTCTTCATGGGCCTTGTATTGTTGTTTACACAAAGGGCAAGAGCGATCTTTTTCCTTAAATTGGCCCAAAATAACTTCTACTCCTACTGTTCTTAATGCATTCATATATTCTTTATGCTTTGCTGCCTTTGCCGGTTTCCATAAAATCGGGGCAGAAAAATAATAAACACTCGTCAAATTTTCCAATTTAGGATTTATGAAATTCAAAGCGAGCTTCCTTAAATCAAGCCATCTTAATTCCGGCCAACGCTGCTTGTCCAAGGGGGTATTAGAGAAATTTTCTTGCAAAGCACTATGAAACAAGTTAAATCCGTCTATATAAACAGAAATTCTTCTTTTGTTCATTATATGATCGCCCAGAAAAATAAAATGCCGAGCCCAGCGCTCGGCGGGAGCTACTACCATAAGCAGCAGCGATTAACACTAAGCATTATAATATTTTTTGATATAAATGTCAAGTATTATTTTGTAATTTAGCCATAATTTAAGTCACAAACCGTTTGATATCGCCCGGGATAATATAATGTTATTACATGTTTTTTCCTATTAATTGTTTCATTGGCAATAGAAAATTTTTCCGAAACCCCAGGGGGATTGAATCCTAGCGAAAATCATAAAGAAATCCGATAAAATGCGAAAGCATAAAATAAAGGAGAATCTTATGAAGCGCAATTTCAAGAGAATATGCATTCTTTCGTCCGCATTGGCACTGGCGACCGTCATAGGCGGATGCGGCGGCGGAGATCGCGGCCGGAATGTGGAATATGTCCAAACCCACCAACAGGACGAAATAACGCGCCTGCGGGCGGTAATGTTTCAAAATAACGCCGACGAGGATAGAATCGGCACCATCAAGTTTGGCGAAAAAGACAGCGGTTTGCAAATGTCCGTTGATCTTTCCGGCGCGATGCCCGATATGGAATACAAGATATACGCGTATGACATCAAGGGCTGTGACATAAAGCAGATCGGCATAGACCAAACAATTATAATTTGCGTAAAGGCAAAGAAAGATATAAGCCTGCCGATCATCCGCAGCGACGGCAAGGGAAATATCAACAGCACGTATATGATAACCGGCCTGACCGCCGCCGATTTGAATAATACAAAGCTCGTCCTTGCGCGCACAAATGCCAAGGGCGACGAGATAGAGGTCGGATTCGGCGCGCTGAGGGAAAGGGTATTATTTTAACCGCCACCAAACGAAAAACACGGACAAAGTCCGTGTTTTTTATTTCTACTACTCCGCGCGCTCGGGCGGCTGTGCCATCCGAAGCTGCGAAGCAACGAAGGTCCTGTCCTCGCATCACGCGCCGGAAAATTGCGGCTGTGCCACCCGAAGCTGCGCAGCAGCGAAGGGTGGTGGCCTCGGTGGGACTTGAACCCACACTTCTTGCGAAACTTGATTTTGAGTCAAGCGCGTCTACCATTCCGCCACAAGGCCAATTCTTGAAAAATTTGTGATAATGGCACATCTACTCGTTGTTGGCTCGTTCATGTATAGCAATACACTTCGCTCGCCAACAACTTCGTATCTGCGCCATTCTGACAAATTTTTATAACTTTATTTTTTTGTTTCTGTTTTCTTTGCCGCGGTCTTTTTAATCAAACGCGCGGATTTGTTTGGTTTGTGTGCCGGCTTTTTCACCGGTTTGGCCGCCGGCTTTTTCGTCGCGGACAATTTTTTCTCTATCGCTTTCTTTACCGCGGCCATGTCGGGCGTCAGGCGCGACACAGGCTTTGACACGACATATTGGTCCAATCCGCCGTGCTTGGTCAGCGTGCGCAATCCCGCGGTTGACAGCAACAGCGAAAAATCACGGCCCAAAATATCGCTATGGAACTTGCACGTCTGCAAATTCGGCTTGAAAGTGCGTTTTGTCCGGCGGTGAGAATGGGATACGTTCATCCCGACCTGTGTCTTTTTATTTGTAACTTGGCATACGCGTGGCATGGCTTATCCTCTTGTTTTCTGGCGTGGATGCTATAATGAAAGGCCGCAAAAGTCAAGAAAAAAAGGCGCCATGCAGCGGCCGCAAATTCGCGGGATAAAAGACATGCCGGACTTTCCCCCGCCATGCCGGCCGCGTTTGGTATAAAATATTGCTTGATTTCAATCATAATGATTGGGAAATAACCGGTCGGTTTTTACCGCAGCATGTTAAAACTGCAATCTCAATCTGACGCCGGCGTCTAACATGCTAAGGTTTCCGCTTTCGCGCCAGTTGGTATAGTGAAACACGCTGTCATAAGGCGCCATTTCCTCTGCGCCGGCACCCCCGATATTTCCTATGCCGGTCCCCAGCCATTCCGTTTGGGACACGACGATGCTGCCTGAATTCTGAACCTTGCCCAATCCGCTATAGCGCACGAAAAAGTCCATTTTCAATCCGCCTTCCAGTTCGGCCGTGACGCCGCCTTCCAGCATGTATGCCAGCTGTTCCATCGTGCCGCCCGCATGATAGGCGTAAATGTCGGATATGGCGGTCAGCTTGCCGGCCGGGCTGGGCGTGCCGACGGGAACCTCGGAATAAAAGCTGTTGTCATACACCAGATAGTCGGAAATAGTGTTCGTGCTGATGCCCGCGCCGACGCCGACATACGGGCGCAGCGCCCCGCCCGCGATATATCCGGTGTAAGAATCCAGATTGTAATACAAATTCAGCATGGTCGCGGACGCCGTGATTCCGCCGCCGGTCGCAACGACATCAATAAATCCGCCCATTCCGTCAGAGCTGCGCACATGATCGGGATAAGAAATCCCGCCATAGCGCGTATACGAGAAATCCACGCGGATATCGTTGTTGATCGCCGCGCCGACAGACATTTGCAGCGGCAGGACGGTGTCGGTCTTGTAATTTGCCTGGGCGAATGCGCCGGGAACGAACCATGCGTTCGGCTGGCGCGCGTAATCCGCGGTTATTCCGCCCGCGACGGAAATTGTGTATCCCACGGACAGCCCGATGTAAAGCCCGCTATCGGCCAAGCGGTCAAAATCGGCCGGCCGGTAATATTGGCGTCCGGCGATATTTGCGTTGGATCCGACCGGCGGCAATTGCCCGGTCACACGCGCGGGCTGCGCGGCGGCGGGCGCGTATTGTTGGGTGACTACCGGCTGTTGATATCCGGCCATCTGGACGTTTACCGGCGGCGCGGGATAGGCCTGGACAGCGGGCTGGTATCCCGGATATACGGGATAGTTCGCGCGCGCGCCGCACGGCAGACCGACGGCAACCGCCGTTAAAACGGCAAAAATGCGGGAGAATTTCATTATATTCCGTCCCATCCTTTCAGACATTATACCAAAAAATCATGCGGGAAAAAACAAGAAAAAAATTCCCGCGGCCATGCGGGAATTTTTGGTCGTTAGTCGTTGGTCGTTAGTCGTTGGTCGTTAGTAGACAGGTATTATCAGATTAAAATCATCGTTTCAAATTTGAACGCCATGACCAACGACCACTGACCAACGACTAACGACCAACGACTAACGACTAGCGACTAGCGACTAGCGACTATTTTTTAACTTTCTTCGCCGCCATCGCCAGCTCTATCACAGACCAGATCAGCGCGACCAGCGCGACCCATATTGCCGGCGCGAAAACGCCGCCCGCGCCCATGGCGCGTATGGCCTGGTGGTTGGGGCCGGGTTTTACGATCGTGACCGCGATCGCGGCCAGTCCGAACAGCACCGCCAAAACAATTTTCAATTCCATAAATTCCATTTTTTTCTCCTTTTTTGCTAATTGTTAGCTGCCTATATTTTACACCTTTTCGCCGTTTCTTGTCAATATACTGAAAATTCCTAAGCATGGGCGAAAAATATGTGATATAATAAAGGGCAAGCATGGAGCAATTTAATGAGAAAATACATTGCAACCGCATTTGTTTTGATATTGGCCGCATGCGCCTCGGAACCGCCGGCGCCCGCGCCGGTCCCGGTTATGCAGCCGGTTGCGCGGCCCATATGCGCCGCGCCCGCGCCGACGGTTGCGTATGACATTCCGCCTTATTCGTTTGACGGCGCGACGTATACGTTCAAGGTGCCTTATCCGCAAATAGATTGCGTGCCGCCCGCGCCGTCAGGATATGCCTATCCCGGCCCGGAAACAGTCTGGCGTGATCCGCCGCAGTTAATCGCGCCGTTTGTGCCGGCCGCATCCGCCGCCGCGCCGTCTGTCGTTTCCGGTCCTTATATAACGCATGATGAGCTTTCCGCCGCGATGTCCGAATTATCCGCCGAGATCGCATCTATCCCGATTGCATCCGAAAATTCCGTGCGCCGCGTCGGCGTGTATACCAACAGGCCGGACTGACCAATTTATGATTTAAGATTTACGGATTTAAGATTTGTGATTTAACTACCCCGGAAAGCTTAGCGGCTTTTCCGCTCTAGCTTTCCGGGATAGTCATGTAACTGATGACTGGTATAACAGAGTGTAAAATTTTATTGCAAACTTTATAATGAAATGAGAAATCCGGGGGATCAATTCCGAACCCTATGCTAGTCTTGAAATTTCTCTAAACTGCACTATTTTTTATTAAAAGAATAAATTCCGGCGGAGTTCTGCCGGGCCTTATGGTATTATAGTGGAAAAACGGGGACGAAATGCTTAACATTGAAAAATTTTCACAGAATGCGCAAGGCGTTCTGCAATCAGCGGCGGAATTGGCGGTCGCGCGCCGGAATCCGTTTGTGTCGCGCGCGCACTTGCTGTGGGCGCTGGCGGCCGAAGAATCCGGCGTCATCGCGTCTTTGGTGGATTTTGCCGGCGGAAATATGGTGGGCCTGCAGAACGAGACCGAGCGCCTGTTGTCGCGCGAACCGGTGGTTGACGGTTCAAATATGCAGCCCGCATTATCGCCGGATGCCTTGAAATCATTGGAATCCGCGCAACAGCTGGCCGGCCGCGCGAACGAGCAATTCGTAACGTTGGAAAGAATTCTGGAAGCGATTGTGGCCGAGGGCCTGGGCCGCGACGGCGGCTTGACCAGCCTGAACACCGATGCCGCGATAAAAAAACTGCGCGCCGGGAATCGCCCGGACAGCCCGAACGCCGAAGAGCAATATCAAGCGCTGAAAAAATACACCACGGACTTTACGGATTTGGCGGCCAAGGGGAAACTGGATCCGGTCATCGGCCGCGACGAGGAAATCCGCCGCGCGATTCAGGTGCTATCGCGCCGCACGAAAAATAATCCGGTGCTGATTGGAAATCCCGGCGTTGGAAAAACCGCGATTGCAGAGGGCCTCGCCAACCGAATAATCGCCGGCGACGTTCCGGAAAATTTATTAAAGAAACGCTTGCTGTCTTTGGACTTGGGCGCCCTCTTGGCCGGCGCGAAATACCGCGGCGATTTTGAAGAGCGCTTGAAAGCCGTGCTGAAATCCGTAAAGGATTCCGGCGGCAATATAATTTTGTTCATGGACGAATTGCATACCATGGTCGGCGCGGGCAAGGCAGAGGGCAGCATGGACGCCGGAAACCTGCTGAAACCGATGCTCGCGCGCGGCGAATTGCACGCGATGGGGGCGACGACCCTGGACGAATACCGTCAGTATATTGAAAAAGACCCGGCATTGGCGCGCCGTTTCCAGCCGGTGTTTGTGGACGAGCCATCGGAAGAAGACACCATTTCAATCCTGCGCGGATTAAAGGAAAAATACGAAGGCCATCACGGCGTGCGGATTTCCGACGCTGCGCTGGTGGCCGCGGTGCATTTGTCCGCGCGGTATATCACCGACAGATTTTTGCCGGACAAGGCGATTGACTTGATGGATGAAGCGGCCGCGCGCGTTCGGATAGAAATCGCCAGCAAGCCGGAAAAACTGGATGAAACCGATCGCCGGCTGATGCAGTTGAAGATAGAGCGAGAAGCCCTGCGCGCGGAAAAAGATCCTGATTCAAAAAAACGCCTGACAGAGTTAGAGAAACAATTGGCCGACGTTGAATCGCAATCCGCGGCGATGACGGCCGCGTGGCAATCGGAACAGAAAAAAATGCGCGGGCTGTCGGACGCCATGGCGGATTTGGACGCGGCCAAGGCGTCAGTGGCCAGCGCAATGCGCGCCGGCGATTTTGAAAAGGCGTCCGCATTGCAATACGGCAAGATTCCGGAATTGGAAAAACAAATAAAAGATTTGGAAAGCCGCAAAGACAAAACGCCCGAATACAAAACCGTGACGCCGGAACATATTGCGGCGGTGGTATCGCGCTGGACCGGCGTGCCGGCGGAAAAATTGACGGGCGACGCCCAGAATAAATTGCTGCATATAGAAGACGAGCTGCGCAAACGCGTGGTGGGCCAGGATCACGCGCTGGCCGTCGTTGCGCGCGCAATTCGCCGCAGCCGCGCGGGGCTCTCCAACCCGCGGCGCCCGTCCGGTTCATTCATGTTCCTGGGGCCGACCGGCGTTGGAAAAACGGAATTGGTGAAATCATTGGCGGAACTTTTGTTTAACGACGATACCGCTATGACGCGCATAGACATGTCGGAATATATGGAGCCTCATTCGGTCGCGCGCCTGATCGGCGCGCCCCCCGGGTATGTGGGGTATGAGTCTGGCGGAATGCTGACGGAATCAATCCGCCGCCGCCCGTATCAAGTGATTTTATTTGACGAGATAGAGAAAGCGCATCCGGATGTGTTTAATGTTTTCCTGCAAATTCTGGACGACGGGCGTCTGACGGACGGCCAGGGCAAGGTTGTGAACTTTACGAACACGATAATAATTATGACCAGCAATTTGGGCTCTGACCTTTTGTTAAAGAACTCGTCGGCGGACTTGTCCACTGAGGCCTTGGCGAAGGGGGAAAATAAAGTCATGGAAATCGTCCGCCGCCATTTTCGTCCGGAATTTTTGAACCGCATAGATGAAATAGTATTCTTCCAGCCTCTCGGCAAAGACGTGATGTCCGGAATTGTAAAAATACAACTGCGCGATTTGGAACGGCGATTGTCCGAACGCCGCATAGGATTGCATATTTCCGACAAGGCAATCGCATGGCTGGCCGATCGCGGATTTGATCCGGCATTCGGCGCGCGCCCGCTGAAACGCCTGATAACCAGCACCTTGGAAGATCAAATCGCGGATTTGATTCTGTCGGGAAAAATCAACGACGGCGGCACGGTTGACGTTGACGTCCGCGGCAAAGAGCTGGTGGTGAAATAAAAAAGTGATTTACGGATTTAAGATTTACTGATCTAAGATTTGATTGTTCCCCCTAAGAGTGAGATTTTCCTGCCCCCTTGAGGGGCGGGATAGAACTTGTTAGCCGAGCATAGCGAGGCGTTACAAGTTCTTGGGTGGGGGTAAAGTTTGGAACACGAATATGAATATTATACCCCCACCCAAGAGTTTCTAACTCGCGATACAAGCTCGTAAGAAACTCTATCCCGCCCCCTAACCCACCCACCGAAAACTTCGTTTTCGGCGGGGCCCGGGTGGGGGCAGGAGAAGCGCTCATTGGGCAGGAAAACTCTCACTCGCGGGGCGGGAGAAGCGCTCAATCTTGGGGAAGATTAAATCTTAAATCCGTAAATCTTAAATCAGCAAATCTATATTATCTTTCCGTTCGGATAAATTTGTGATATAATCATTTTATGATAAAAAAATACGGGCCCTTTATATTTATTGCGGCGGCCGTTTGCGGCATGCGTGCGCATGCGGCGGACGCGTATCCCGCCTATACCGGCTATGTCCCAGTAAACAATTATGTTCCGGCAAACGTCAATGTTCCTTACGTTCCGTCAACCTCGGTTACCCAGCTGGCCGCCCAAATTCCGGGAAGCATCGTCGCGCAGCCGCGCGTCGCGTCAACCGCGGCGGCACAGCCGACAATCCAATATCCGGCCCAGCCCGCGGCGCGATACTATGAACCGGCGGCGCAGCAAGATGCTTCGCCCCCTACCGGCGGCATGTATATCGGGCTTTCGGCGGCATATAATATCTCTCTCTCGGGCGGGATAACGGCCGACTATGCCAGCGAGAACGGCAGTTACGCTGTTCCGGGCGCATTTCAACAGGCGAACCTCAGAAAAGACACCATTCTGCCGATCCAGATTTCGGCCGGGGGAAATATCGGTTCAGATTTTCGCGCCGACCTGTCCTATACCAGATACAGCGGAATTTCATACCCAAACACCGTTCAGACGGCCGACGGCATCGGCGGATTTGTAACCGCGTCCGCAACCGGCGGGGCAATCACCGCAAACGCGGCAATGCTGAATGTTTACTATAATTTGGATTCTCTGACCGGATCTTTGGGGGGCGGCGCGATACGCCCGTATATCGGCGCAGGCGCCGGGATCAGCGTGAATACCATATCGGACTATGTCGTATACGATCCGAATTATTACCAATTCTATCCCGACGGCGCGAGCCTGGCCCCCGGGACGCCCGCGGCCATTTCCGACATATACGCGTATCACGCGGGGGGCACTATGGAACAATTCGCCTATATGCTGGAAGGCGGCGTGACCGCGGCGTTTGGCGGCAACCTCTTGGCCGACTTTTTCGTGCGGTATTCCGGCCTGGGCCGGGTGCAATCGTCCGGAAACATCACCGTGACCCAAACCGAATGGCTGGCCACGGAACTGGACACGATTCCGCGTCCCGGGTCGCTGGACTTGCACGATGTGACGCAGCAATATCTGAATTGGCGCGAGAGCGGACGGCTGGGCCTGATAGACATAGGCGTCCGGCTGAGAATACAATTCTAGCCGCGCAATAAAAAAACCGATTGAACTTTTTGGGTAAGTTGAGTAAAATAGGATAAGGATGAGAGTGTTTCAACACCGAGTTATTATGAATAAAAATATAGCGTTTTTATCCCTCGCGGCCGCCGCGATGTGTTGCGCGCACGCCGCGCACGCCATAGTAATCCGCAATGCCAGCGGAACGCCGCCGTCCTATGCCGCGGCATACAGCCAGGTCGCAAACATGCAGGCCCCGGCCGCCGCGCAAAATCAGCAATACGTCGGCGCGACGCCCGCCATGGTTGGCGTCATTCCGGCCGCGGCCGGCGCGGTTCCGGCGAATTTTGCAAACCCCGGCATACCGGGTTCCGACGCAATCGGCGCGATGCCCGCCGCCAGCGAAAATCAGATTTCATGCAACATGGTCCTGCCGACCGGGGTGATGGTGCCGGACAGGCCCAACGCGGGGCTGCGCACAGGGCAAGCCGGCAATTGTTCCGCCGTGATTGAAATGCGCCAGCTTTACGGCGAGAAAGACGTCGTGCTGGCGACCGCGATTGTCGCCGCCGGCGATTCCATCATTTGCAACATCAGCGCGTTTCCCCGATCCGGATATACCGAAGACGCCGGAAAAATTACTTTTCCCGCCGATCGCGAACCGACAATGGACGACGTCGTAAAGGTTATGAATGCAGAGCAAAAACAAAACGCCGCGCTGAAAATCGCGGGCGCGGCGATCGTGGGGGCGCTGGGCGGCAACGCCCTGCTGGGGAAAAGCGACAACGGCCAGCTGTTCGGAACCAGCAAGTCCAAGATGGAGGGAACCGCAATCGGGGCGGCGACGGGCACGGCGCTGATGCTGGGGAACCTTTATACGGGCAAGGTCGCGGGCGATACCATCCTCTCTGCCGGCGTGAACGCGGCGGCGGGCGCGGCGATCGGAAATATGATGGCGGTCGGAAATCCGGTGTTGCAGATAGAAAGCTGCGGTGCGGAAAAATGCCTGTGGGGCACGGTGAAAACGTATAAAGATGATACCTATACGTATACTGACCCCAGCGGCGCGACCCAAACAAGGCTCGCTTTCTATGACTGGTCCGCGGACAAAACCATGCTTTGCGATAACAACAGAAATGCGTGCAAACAAATAAACATTATCAATTTTGTATTTTCATCAAATAAACAAACCGTGGACCAAGCGCGCAAGGACAACTTTGCCAAGGTAAAGGCAGGGTCCGAGAAATTCTGCCTGGACAGCGATGGAACGATGAAAAATTATTGCGGAGATAAAGAGCTGACATGGGTTCCGATAGAAAGCGGCGGCGAGGAAAGGCAATCCGTGCCGGCCATGATCGTATTCCCTGAAAAATTATTTGGCAGCACGTATAACGACTTTGTAACATTCAGGGGCAAGAATCCGGCCTGGCCGATATTCAGACGCAATAACGACGGCTCTAAATCTGAAGAAAAGCCAATGACAAACGATAAAGGCGAACAATACACCCTCGCCAACTTTGTTCCCGCGCAGCGGGCTGCGGACGAGGGCGGAATCATTGACCTGAACAACAAGGCGCGACTGAAAGCGACCGCAATCGGCGCCGGCGCGGGCGGCGCATTGGGCGGATTTTCAGGGTATCAGGGCGCGCAAAAGGATATAGAGGACAGATGGGTTTCCGCCGTGCGCGACTATAAAGATTCGCTGCAGAAAATATATTGCGCGTCCGGCACGCGGTTTTTGGGATACTATAACGATATTATAATTATACCCAGCGTAAAAAAATAACCGCGCTATGCGCGGTTATTTTTTAGTGACAAAGTGACAACGCTCGCTTTGCTCGCAGTGACATAGTGACAAAGTTAATGCGTCGGCTATGCCGACAAGTAAATTTATTTTACATACGCGCCCCGGGCCCCAACAAAATTGAAAATTTTGTTGGGTGGGCATAGCGCGGCAGCCACCACTCTGTCACTTTGTCACTCTGTCACTATACCATGACAAGATGCATGCATCTTGTCATGGTATCATAATACCACACTAATTTTTCTTGACTTTTCTGGGCGCGCGGGGCATAATGCCACCGCAAAACAGAAAAGGTATCAACCATGAAATCAACCAAATCGCTTACGGCGAGCGAAATTACAAATCCGAACTGGTTTGTAATTGATGCCGACGGCATAGTGCTGGGGCGGCTGGCGGCGTTCGCCGCGACCCTGCTCCGCGGCAAGCACAAGGCCACTTACACGCCCAACATGGATTGCGGCGATCACGTAATAATAATCAACGCCGACAAAGTCGCCTTGACCGGCCAAAAAGCCGACAAGACAAAATTCTTTTGGCACACCAACTGGACCGGCAACCTGCGCGAGCGGACCTTTGGCCAAATGCGCTCTGAAAAGCCGGAAAAATTCGTATTCAACGCGGTCAAGCGCATGATGGGGCGGCGCACGGCCGTGGCGTTGGCCGACCGGCGCCTTAAAAAACTGCACGTTTACGCGGGCGCGAATCACAAGCATTCCGCGCAAAATCCGACCGTAATTGATTTCGGCGCATTGAATCCAAAGAACAAAAAGGGATAAGTCATGGCAGAAACAGTAAAAAAAGAAAAGGTTGTCACCCCGGCAAAGGCCGGGGCGGCGGCGGAAAAGAAAGCCGTGGCGCAAAAGCCGGCGACCGAAAAGAAAGAGCCGGCGGCCAAGGCCGCCGTGAAAGCGGAACCGAAATTAGAATCCAAACCCGCGCCCGCACCCGCAAAGGTTATGGCGGACAAGAAGGCGGCGCCCGCACCCGCAAAGTCCGCGTCGGATAAAAAGACAGATGCCGCGACAAAATCCAAGAATGTCGCATACGCCACGGGCAAGCGCAAAAACTCGGTCGCGCGCGTGTATCTGGCGCCGGGCAAAGGAAACTTTGTTATCAATAACGTGGAAATGAGCGCGTATTTCAAACGCCCGGTGTTGCAGATGATCTTGCGCCAGCCGTGCGTGGTCGCAAAACGCGACGGCCAATACGACGTTCGCGCGTTCGTGGTCGGCGGCGGATTGTCGGGCCAGGCGGGCGCGGTGAAACACGGAATTTCCAAAGCGTTAATCATCATTGAACCGGATGCGCGCAAAGCGTTGAAAGATGCCGGATTCCTGACCCGCGACAGCCGCGTTGTTGAACGCAAGCATTACGGCACGCGTAAGGCGCGCCGCGCGACACAGTTCAGAAAGCGTTAATTGGTCCGTGGTCGTTAGTCGTTGGTCGTTGGTCCATAGTTAATTATTCGTTGTGATAGATATATGTAGTGTATCGCCTGAAATGCGAGTGATTACTTTGCTATGACTGATTACTGACCAACGATCAACGACTAATGACCACCGACTTAAAAACCGAAGGTTTTTACCATGTTCAAAAAAGAAAAAATCAAAGATTTGCATTATTCTGTCACGGGCGTTCTGCCCGCGGCGGAAACGCAAAAGATGGCGAACGAAATTCTGAAAGAACACGGGGCCAAGGCCAAAATCGCCGGATTCCGGCCCGGGCATGTTCCGATGGATATCCTGCGCGCGCGGTATGGCAAAGGCGCGTGGGCGGACGCGGTTGATAAATTAATGAACGCCGATATGGACGCGTTCGTTCGGGACAAAAAAATCAAACTGGCCGGCGCGCCCAGGGCCGACGTGATAAAGGTCGCGCTGGGCGAAGATACAGAATATTCGCTGGAATTTGACGTCCTGCCGACGTTGCCACATCTGGATCTGGAAAAGTTTACGATTGTAAAAAAGACCGCGGCCGTGCCGGAATCCGAAATTGTGAAATCTTTGGAAAATCTGCGCAAATCGCGGGCCCAGGCGGAAAAGCAACCGGCCGACTATCGCGCCGCCATTGGTGACGTGGCGGTCATTGACTTTAAGGGATTTGTTGGAAACGAAGCATTCGCGGGCGGAGAGGCGAAGCATCATCACCTGATTTTGGGCAGCGGATCTTTCATTCCTGGATTTGAAGAAAAGCTGATCGGGCGCAAGGTTGGTGAAAAATTTGATATAACCGTGAAATTTCCAAAAGATTACCATGCCGCGGAACTGGCCGGCAAAGACGCGCGGTTCCAGGTTGAAATTCACGAATTGCGCCATCATCTCTTGCCGGAACTGAACGACCAGCTGGCGAAAGACGTCGGGTTGACCGATCTCGCCGCCCTCCGCGATCATATCAAAAAGATTTTGGAAGAACAGTATATGGAAGCGTCTGCGCGCGACATGCGGAACGAATTGCTGGACATCCTGGCCGACAAAGTAAAACTGGATCTGCCGGAAAACCTGGTGGCCCAGGAATACGATATGGCGCGGGCCGAATTTGACGAGCATGCCGGACACGCGCACGCGAAAGACCAGAAATGGGATGACAAGAAAGAGCGCAAAGAGGCGGAACGCCGCGTGAAACTGGGCCTGATCCTGGCCGAATGGGGCGAGCAGAACGGCATCGGGGTTGAAAACGGCGACATCCAGCGGGCGGTTTGGGCAGAGGCTTCGCGCTATCCCGATCCCCAGCAAGTGTTCGCGTACTATAACCAGAATCCGAACGCCCTGTCTATGATGCGCGGCATGCTGTTTGAGCAAAAGGCCCTGGATGCCATGATAACGCATACCAAGACCAAGGAAAAAACCGTAAAGCCCGAAGAGCTGTTCAAACAGACAGATGTGAAATAAAAAATCCGGCGCGGCCGGATTTTTTCTTGCAATCTGTAATAATTTTATTACAATCTGCCACAGAGAGAGGAACAAACAAAGGTGTCCTCCTATGGCAGAAAAACTTTCTGTAGTAAAAATCAGCGGAAAAATTATTGACGACCCCAAAAAGCTGAAAGGCTTTTTACAGGACTTTGCAAGCATTACGTACTGCAAAATTCTGGTGCATGGCGGCGGCGTTGAAATAGACAATCTGATGAACCGGCACAGAATGCCCATCAAAAAAATTGACGGGAAACGCATTACCGACCTGGGCGCGCTGTGCGCGACATTGATTGAATGCACCAAATTAAATACCTATATTGTTGAAACCCTGAAAAATCTGACTTTTGTTCCGTTTCTGACGGAAGACGAACAACCCAGGTTTGTCGGACTGACCGAGCCGGGAACATACATCAATTCCACAAAACGGAAAATCATCCATAACCCGGATGGAACAAAAACCAACTATCAATATGTCGGCGATGTCGCGTGGCAGCTGGTGGATACAGACGCCATCAACGGCATCTTAAAATCCCACAGCACCCTGGGTGCGTGGGCCACGCCGGTTATCCCGCCAATCACATTTGACGCAAAGAACAAGCTGTTCCTGAATTCCAATGCGGACGGCGTCGCCACCGCCATCGCGGCCGCCATGTCGGTGCAAAAGCATTACGAGACCGAGCTGGTTTTCTGTTCCGATGTCGCCGGCGTTCTGCGCGATGTAAACAATCCCAAATCCTTGATAGAAAACATTGATTCCGAAACCTATGTGGATCTAAGGAAGGACGGTACCATATCGGGCGGAATGATTCCAAAGCTGGAAAGCGCGTTCAAGGCAATTAACAGCGGCGTCCACAGCGTCAAAATCTGCAGCACCATCAGCGGTCGCGGCACAACAATTACACGTTAAGAAAGGAAAATAAAATGAATGCTAAAATAAACATTGGAATTGTCGGGGCGCGCGGAATCGTGGGCGGAGAATTATTCAGCATCCTGCGCAATCATCCGAACGCCAATATAAAGTTCCTCTTTACGGGCGATAAAAAATCCGTGCATAAACCATACATTTCGGACAATCCGAAATTTGCGAATATGACCGATTTGAATTACTCGGACGAAAAATGGGTCAACCGGTTTTCACGTCATCTGGACATCCTGTTCCTGGCCGGCAAAGATGAATCCGCCGATATGGAGATGGTTAAAAAAATCGGCGATAAATGCAAAATCATCACCATCGGCGGGGCGTATCGTCTGAAAAACACGGAAGTATTTGAAAAAACATACGGCGTAAAGCATACCGATCCCGATGGATTGGCGCGCGCCGTTTACGGAATGCCGGAATTGGCCGGACAGCGGGATAAAATTCGCAACGCGGATTTGATTGCAAATCCCGGGTGCTATGCAACCGCCGTCACGCTGGCACTGGCCCCGTTTGACATGACCAATCGCATGCGCAAGTCAACAGTTGTCGCCATATCCGGCAAGACCGGCAGCGGGTTGTCCTTGAAAGCCGAAGGCTTGTTCAACAACGCGAACGAAAATGTTCGCGCGTATGGACTGGGCAACACCCACAAACATTTTACAGAGGTTAATCAAAACCTGGATCTATTCCGTCATCAATGGGACTTTACCCCGCTGGCGGGTCCGTACGAACGCGGCCTCATGGCGGTTTGCTATGTGCCCGTTGGTTCGTCCAGATCGGATTGGCCGGATTTTCATGGATATTACAAGGACAGCCCGTTTGTGAATATTTACAAGAAAGGCGTGCCGGAATTAAAGCCGACCGCCGGAACAAACCGCGTTGATATAGGTTACGAGCAGAATGATATCACCCAAACCATGACCGTCATATGTGTCATTGACAACCTGGTGAAGGGGGCGGCCGGCCAAGCGGTTCAGAATATGAACCTGATGATGGGTCTGAAAGAAACGGCCGGGTTGATCGGCGGACGAAAGATTCGTTAAGCACGGCACAAATACATGGTTGCAAATATAAAGGGCGCGGTATGCGCCCTTCGTAATTGTTGGAATTCAATCCTATTTTGGGGCGGGCGCGCAAGTGATATAATAAGCGTGCTACCATAAAAAAGGATAAAAAATGAACAACCTAAAAAAATACTTGCTTGCACCGCTGATCTTGGCCGGGGCGTTGAACTGGGGATCTATCGGACTGTTCCGTTATGATTTCCTGGCGGCGATTTTCATGCAGAATGAAATGGCCCTGCGCATCGTTGATATCTTAATCGGATTGGCCGCGGTCGTGGCCATCGTGATTATGTTCACCGACGGTAAAAAGGAAAAGTAAACCGATTGCTTTCCAACCTGCCCCGCAAAACCAAGTTTTGCGGGGTTTTATTATCCCAGCATTGCGGATTTTACGCGGGCCAGCATCGGGACGGCGACCGCACGCGCCCTGGTGGCACCGGCCGCCAGAATGGCGTCGGTTTTTTCCGGCGTCGCCATCAGTTCATTGTATTTTTTTCGCGGGGCCGATAAGTAGGCGTCAATCGCCGTAAACAAAGTCTTCTTTGCATCGCCGTATCCCATGCCGCCCGATTCAAATTTTTTCCGCAAATCCGCAATGTCCGCCCGCGTCGCAAAATGCTGGTACAGTTGGAAAATTGTTGATTCATCCGGGTCCTTTGGCTCTTCGGGCAGTTTGCTGTCCGTGATAATCCGCATGACTTTCTTTTTTAATTCGGCCGAGTCATCAAATATCGGGATTTGGTTTCCGTAAGACTTGCTCATCTTGCGCCCATCCAGGCCCGGCACGATGCCGGTTTCCGCGCGAATAAACGGCTGGGGCAATTTCAAAATCGGGCCGTACACGTTATTGAAATATCCGGCAATGTCGCGCGCAAATTCCACGTGCTGTTTCTGATCCGCACCAACCGGCACCAAATCCGACCCATACAGCAAAATATCCGCCGCCATTAAAACAGGATAAGTATAAAGCCCCATGTTTATTCCGGCGTCCGCGTCCGTGCCGGACGCGACGTTTTTATCCACGGATGCCTTGTACGCATGGGCGCGGTTCATCATGCCCTTTGGCGTCACATTCATCAGCAGGACCGTTAATTCCGAAACCTCTGGCACGTCCGACTGGCGAAAGAAAACCGTGCGTTCCGTGTTCAGGCCGAGCGAGAGGAATATCGCCGCAATTTCGCGCGTATGTCGCGCGATGGCCGCGCGATCGCTGATGGCGTTCAAGGAATGCAGGTCGGCGATGAAGACAAACGACTGGCCGGCGGACGCATCGTTCGCCATATTTATGACGGGCATAATCGCGCCCACCAGGTTGCCCAAATGCGGCGTTCCGGTCGGCTTTATCCCGGTGAGTATAATTTCTTTTGACATGTCAAAACCCTTTGTGATTTTGTTTTATATTAAATTGTTATGGGGAAAAATAAAAGCGCAAAATGGATGTGGCTCAAAAGAGCCAACGGAAAGACGAAGAAGAGATAATCGTGTTTAACATTGTAGATTTATTTTAGCATTGCGGGCGGGAAAGTCAAATTTATTATATGCAAAACCACCCCGGCGCTACGCGCCACCCCTCCAAAGGAGGGGAACGCCCTATTTCAACTCTTCAGCCAAAAGGGCGATGGCGATCGCGTAAAAGTTGGAATTGTTCCATTTCTTGATGCGGTAGAAATTCGGATAGGTCAGATAGGCCGGGTAATTGCCCTCTCCATTGGAGGGGGCTGTCTGCGCTTGCGCAGACTGGGGGAGGCTATTATCTTGGAGCCCCCCCTCGGCGGCTTCGCCGCCACTCCCCCCCAAGAGGGGGGAGAATTTGTCGCAAACGATTCCCGCGGTCATATCGGCGGCGGGCAGAGGCGAGCCGTCCGGATTCGTCACCCCCAACGCCGCCCAGTCGTCCAGGGTCTTTTGCGTTTTCGCATCGCAGAGCCCAACGTCAAAATTATTCGGCACTATGACCGGGCGGATAATTTTTTGGGTTTTATCCCAGCCCAGTTTACTCAGGTAATTCCCCGCGGAAAACATTGCGTCGCTGACGTTATTGATAATATCAATCCGGCCGTCGTTGTTGCCGTCCACGCCGTATTGCAGGTATGTCGTCGGGATGAATTGAAAATGCCCCATCGCGCCGGCCCAAGACCCGCGCAAATTATCCACCGGCACGCGGTCGTTGTCCGCAATCTTCATGCTGGCGATCAGCTGGTCGCTGAAGAATTTTTCCCGCCGGCCGTCGTAAATCAGCGTCAGGAACGCGTCCGATAGTTTATGCTTTGCCTTGAAATTCCCGTAATTGCTTTCCAGTCCCCAAAACGCCAGGATAACGTTCGGCGGCACGCCGAATTTCTCGTCCGTGCGGCGGAGCAGCGTCGGGTAAGTCCGGGCCATCTCGCGCCCCGCATCGGTGCGTTTCTGGGTCACCGTGCGGCCCAGGTAATCGTCCAGTGTCAGCTTGAATTCAGACTGATTCTGGTCGCGGTGCAGGGCTTCTGGAATAAACATCGCATTCTGGATTACGGAATCAATGGTTTGGGGCGATATTTTTTCGGCGATGGCGCGGGCGCGAATGTCGTTTAGAATCCCGAACCATCTGTCCAGGTCAAAATCCCCGCGATCGGCGCGCGCCGCGCCCGCGGCGCAGAGCATAAAGCATAACGCAAAGAAAAATGAGGATGCCTTTTTCATAAAATGCAATTTACAGCATTCTTGATCAAAACGCAAGCTTGTTGCGATTTATAAGCCAATGGGCAATCTTATACGCGCCCAGAATGCCGAAAACCACGCCGCCGGCGATCGCGCCGCAATCATAGGGCGAAAACAGCACGCCGACCAGTCCCAGAATAATAAGAGCGTCAATCAAGTTGTATCCGAACATTTCAAAATCCCTATTAGGTAAGAGCCAATATTATTTGTCACCGGCCAAATTGATTTTAATCTGAACATTTTTGATCTTTTCCATCATTTCTATTACCTTAGATTTCTTGCTCTCCAAAGACTCGTATCTATCAGCAACTTTCATTTGTTTTTGTAAGTCAAACGATCCATCGGACTTTATCGGAATCGGAATCATCATATTTTCAATAACACCCTTTGTCGGCTTATTTTCCCAACCGAACCCATAAATGTTGCGAATATCTTTAAGGACGAAAGCTAAGTACCGATAGCTTATATCCGGATTATCAAGAATAAATACTCCAGCATCACCATTTACTGAAAATCTTTGCTTCTCCAAATACGAAACTGTGCCGGCATAATGTCCATTAGTGGTGATAGTTATGCATTCCGTGTCAAAATCATAAGTATCTATTCTGCCGATATAGTCTTTCCTGGTTGTGGCCGCAGACAGAACAGGATATCCGCCACTATGTTCGCGGCAGTACTTTGCAGTAAACCTGCTGTTACCTTTTATAAATTTTCCGACGGAATTCAACGCAATTTCTTTATATTTAACTCCATCATTTCCCATATCCGATCCCAACCTGGGAACGTCCTGTTTAAGAATATCCGCCAGTGAATTTCTTGCGGTGTTCAACAAATCGTAAAAATCTACCACTGATATTTCCACTACATCGTCTTCTATACCTAAATCTTTTTTTTCCTCCACGGTCCAATCTTTGTCTACAAGCCAATTGTTATTCCTTAAACGATCTATATTTTGTAGCTTGCATCTTGGGTCGGACGATAAGAACTTTTCAGGTCGTGCAGAAAACTGGCTGAATAGCACCGACATATTCACTAAGTCGTTCTTTCCTGGTTCTTCAAATCTCTTTGTATCTTTTGTCTCACCTATTTCGGAAACAAGGTATGTAAAAATTGGCAAAGTTTGCTCAGATTTATTACCTTTATCTTTTTTGGTAATTGCCAAAATATACGTACGTTTCGGCGTAGCGAAAAAAGTTCTGCTGGGCAGAGAAACAACTGCGTTCACCTCACACGTATCAAGTATTTTATTGCGCAAAGTTTTATCAGCTGAACGTGAAAGCAAACCGTCTGGAACTATTACGAATGCTTTACCTCTCGGCTTAAGTGCTCTTATGATCCATTCAACTGCCAATCCCTCTAAACCGTTGCCATTAGAAGGATATATTTTCAACAGACCACGGTCTGCTATTTCCTTTTTTATCGTTGCAATTCCACTGGTTACATAGGGTGGGTTAGTCAGTATAAAGTCATAGTAATCTTCTTTATCATCCATGCCAAAAGTGCCAAGAATATCATCTTTTATGAGATGAAACGTTTTATTGAAAACTTTTTTTGAGAACTCTTCCGTAAGGTCGCCATTATCTTTAAGTATATCGGCCAGATAAATAAGCATATTGGCCTTTGCCAATATAATTGTACGCTCATCGTCTTTTTCATCAGAGCCCTTGTCATAACCAGTTATTTCAGCGGATAACTTTATTTCTCTGTTTTTTGGTCTAAACTGATTAAATATATTTTCAAACTTATTTATGAATTCCAACGGGAATCCACCAACGCCACAGAACGGATCACACATACGAACATCGGCCTTTACAGAATCCGGATTAATCATATCCATAATCGCCAGAATTACATTTCTGGGAGTAAAATACTGGCCAAGCGCAGCAACGCTTGCAGATTGGCGTAAAAAATCCTCGTACAAACGTGTTTTAAAAGATCTGTCTATGTTCTTAAATGAACCAAATTCCCTATCGTATTTCGCAAATTCCTCTAAAATTTGTGCGAACAAGCCGGCCTGACCTACGATCGCTTTACCACTTTCGTTTACGAAAATAGTCCCGTTAAAAATAGTCGTTCCATCATCACCTTTTGGGAACATCTCATCTTTTATTTTACTACGAACATTTTTGGCATAAAAATCCAACGCCTGGCGGGTATCTTTTTTACTTAAGCTATATACATAAGCGAAATCAAGATCAAAATCTTTACGCAGAACCCCTATATCCGACAAAAATTTGAATATAAAAATTTCTACTACGTTATACAGGCATTTTTCTGGCTCTTTGTTCGTGGCTATCCAAATTTTCTGCCACACTCGGTGCGCGAGATTCTTGGGATTTAAAATTATCTCGGGCGTGATATTTCCGCCGTTGTCCAAATTATCACATTTTCTAATCAGAGTAACTATATCACCTTTTTCTTCAGGCGAAGTAGTATTGGTTACATTGACGCTATGCCTGACTGATTTTCTACCTTCCTTTATTTCTTGTCCGTCATTATCAAACCAGTAAGTATTTCCGCCGGAATTATCTGTAGCTATTATAACATGGCAATCAAGCTTTTTAGCAAGCTTATAATACCATTCTGTAATAACCGATTTGGCGGAATCTTTGGAGTGAATTTGCCCTACGGGCGGTTTAGCCTCTATTATAGCCTTAATGTTATTCTTTCCGGATAGGATCAGTCCATCCGGTTTATTGCCGGCCAATTTTCCCCAGGATCTTTTTGGCAAAATTCCCGCTTTCTCAAGTTGTCCTACATTAGTCGCCCCAATTTTAATATAATGGAAATCGTCCACTAATTGTATATCTACAAAGTGGTCAGACAATTCTTCGCTGGCTGATAAATTGTATTTATACATTGCAAAATACCTTATTCTATGGGGTCACACTTATTTTATACAACAAAAGACCGACTTGGGGCAAGGACAAATCAGAACGCATATTTCAGGCCCAGGTGCAAAGCGAACGATTGCCAGTAAGCGTATCTGAGGGATTCGGAAATATGCTCCGTATGGGCCTCTATAGTCTGCAATATCGGATACCCGTTCGCATCCAAAACATACTGGCCGTTCGCGTCCCTCAGCCACGTGGTATAGGCGGCCACAAACAAATCCCCGGATATCTTGCCCACATAATAATAATTGGTAGAGGCCTTTAACGACAGCTGGAGCCGGTTGGACATCGTGTAAATGTATTCCATTTCCGCCTGATACGAATACGAGCCGTTAGAGCCCTGGTCTATAAAGCTGGGGTTCTGCTGCCAATCCGTGCGCATGGGCCAGGTTCCTTCGGAATAATAATTGGGTATTCCTATCTGGGCGTAAAAGCGCAGCTTGTCCGAGAAGGTCATCTGCTTTTCAACCTCTAGCCCCAGGAAGAGCCCGCTCCACCGCGTGTTATAGATATGCGTGGTTCCCGGAACCACTATCGGGCCGTCGCCGCCGATTATCACGCATTCCCCGGGTCCCACGCCCCAAGGCAGGGTGCCCCAAATATACTGGTAATCGCCGGTGACCAGGACCAGGTTCCCCAGGCCGTCCGGCGTCAATTGCGGCGTATGATCGGGATTCGCGATGGCGACCTTTATATCTTCGGGCGACAGACAGACCTGGAACGTTCCATCCGGCGGGGTCACCCCTTGGGGCACGCTGTAATACTTTCCGTTCTCGTCCCCGTATATGTAATCGCCGAACTGGTTCAGCAAAGGCAGGTATATCGCTGGATTCGGGTAAATATGGTCGGACATCACCAGATCGTGGTTGAACATTTCGTATCCGATGCTGGGCGAAAGTTTCCAACCGCCCAGGTCCCAGACATGCCGCGCGCCCAGGCCGACGCGCAAATAATTCGTCTTGCCGGACTCATCGCCCATGGAAATGGTAAATATCCCGTATGTCGGATACTTGTTGTCATACGGTTTCAAGTCATAGTCCATTGACAGTCCGCCGGTCCCCAGCGTGCCGTAACGGTATTCGCCGAACGCGAACATATCAACGTTGCGCAATGAAAATTTATACTGTCCCTGGACGCCGATTTCGTTGAAAATCATATCGTTCCAGCCGAGGATTGACTGCACGCCGGTTTCAAACTGGAATTTCGCATATCTGCGCGCGTAATCCGCGGAAAGCACGAATGGCGGCTCGTCCGCCGGATTAATCGCGATTCCGGCCGGCGTCATGGTTCCCGTCACCACCGGCGCGACCGGCGCGGGCACCTGATACGAATATGTCCGCGTTGCCACGACCTGTTTCTGGCTGTTTTGTCCGACGTAAGAGCTGGATGTCGCGCCGGGTTTATACGTTGCGGTCGCCAGAGAGTCACCGCCGGTCGCGCCCTTGTAATAAATCGGAACGCCCTCTTGCGCGGGGATGGCGGCAAAAGGCATAAAAATACCCAGCAAAACAGGGAAAAATCTGATTCTCATATCCCTTCCTATTTGCAAATTATACCATAAAAAGTTCCCGCGTAAAAGGGGGAAGTTTTCGTGGTCATTGGTCGTTAGTCGTTGGTCGTTAGTCGCTGGTCGTTGGTCGTTGGTCATTGGTCGTTAGCATTGGAGGTTGTAATTTGCATTTTGATATGTATTGCATCAATTATCTGTTTACAATGAAAAATTAACCACCGACCAACGACCAGCGACTAACGACCACCGACCAGCGACCAACGACCACTTTTTTCTTGCAAATCGCAAAGATATAGGTAAAATATCGCGAGAGATAAGAAAGGATATAATTATGGCTGTTCCAAAGAAAAAAACCAGCAAATCGCGTTCCAAACAGCGCCGCGCGCATGACGCCCTGCCGACCATGGCGGCGGCGACATGCAAGAAATGCGGCGAAAAAAAGCGCCCGCACCATGTGTGCCCGGCATGCGGAAACTATGACGGAAAAGCAATAACAGTGACAAAGTGACAAAGTGACAGAGTGACAAAGTTATGACCTGGCCAATACAATAATAACTTTGCATGCCGACAAAACAAATACATTCACTCTGTCACTCTGTCACTTTGTCACTCTGTCACCAACTATGTCAGACCAATCAAAGAAAATCATCGCTATTGACGCCATGGGGGGCGATAACGCCCCCAAAGCTGTTTTTGGGGGCATGAATCAATTCTTGTTCCAGAACGGCGACGATTCCGTGTTTTTTCGGATATTCGGGGATGCGCCGCGGCTGCTCAACCTGTTGAAGAAATACCAGCGCGTCGCCAGAAATTGCGAAATAATCCATTCGCCGAACAAAATAAAAAGCACCGACAAAGTGGCGGATGTTATACGCCGCGCCACGGACACTTCTATGTATATGGCGATAAAAGACGTGCGCGAGGGCCGGTCCGCGGCAATTGTTTCCGCCGGAAACACCGGCGTTCTGATGGCGCTGTCAAAACTCGCGCTCAAAACCCTGGACGGGATTTCGCGGCCGGCGATCACGACCATGCTGCCCAGCGGCGGCGGGGATCAGCGCGTTGTCATTTTGGACCTCGGCGCGAATGTTCAGTGCGACGAGGAAAACCTGTTTGACTTTGCCCTTATGGGCGCGGTATACGCGGAATGCATCGGCGGAATGCCGCGGCCCCGCGTCGGCGTGCTGAATATCGGCGAAGAAGATCAGAAAGGCGACGAAGTGCTGCAGCGGCTGAACAAATTATTGTCGGAAAACAAGGCCGCGCTGCCTTATGACTATATCGGATTCGTAGAGGGTTCCGACATCAGCAGCGGCAAGGTTCAGGTGGTCGTCACCGACGGATTCACCGGAAACATAGTTCTGAAAACCGTGGAAGGCACGGCGCGTCTGATAAAGCGCGTTTTAATAGACACGTTCAAAAAGTCGATCGTCGCGATCGCCGTATCGTTCATGCTGGTTCACGTCTTCAAGAGGTTGAAAAACAAAATTGACCCGCGGTCTTACGCCGGCGCGGTTTTTCTGGGTCTGAACGGATTTTCCATAAAAACGCATGGGAATTCCGACGCGCTGGCATTCGCCAACGCTATCAAGTATGCGGCGGATTTGGCGAATGCGGACTTTAACGCCAAAATCAGCAGGGGCGTCGGGGATTTGGCCGATCTGCGGTCGCAGTTGAAAAAATAATTGCTTATTCTTCGCGCATGTGTATAATGGCGCGGGTTAAAATAAAACGATGAGATCCCCGGATATTTCCTGGACACGCGTTCCGCGTGGCTCTCGGAAATTCCGGGGATGACGTATAAGGAAAGGGGGCTATTTAAAATGGGAAATAGACTTATCGGATACGGATCTTACTTGCCGGAACGGACATTTACAAACGCCGATTTTGAAAAAATCATGGATACAACGGACGAGTGGATCGTTACGCGCACCGGAATGAAAGTGCGCCATTTCGCGCGCGAAGATGAAACCGTCGCCGACATGGCGGCCATTGCGGCACAGCGCGCGATTGAAAAAGCCGGCATCGCCGCGGACGACATAGACCTGATTATCGTCGCCAGCATCAGCGCGGAATTGGATTTCCCGTCCGTCGCGGTTCAGGTTCAATCGCGTTTGGGCATGACCAAGAACCAGCCGGCGTTTGACGTCCGCGCGGCCTGCACCGGATATGTTTACGCGCTGCACGCGGCGCGCGCGTTCTTTACGGCCGGCATGCACCAGCGGATTCTGGTCATCGGTTCGGAAAAGCTGACGCGCATGATTGACTGGACCGACCGCAGCACGGCCGTTTTGTTCGGCGACGGCGCCGGCGCAATGATATTTGAGCACAGCACCAGCAGTTACAGCGGAATCATAGATACCGTCGTGTTTTCCGACGGCAACGGATTCGGCATGCTGTATGGCACGCCCGACCACAAAATCACTATGAACGGGCCCGAAACATATAAAAAGGCCGTAACCCTGATGCCAGAGGCGGCGACGTATATAATGGAGCATGCCGGAATCGCCGCGGACAGCATAGATTGGATCATTCCGCACCAGGCGAATCGGCGCATCATAGAAAGCGGCGCGAACCGCCTGGGCTTTCCCATGGAAAAAATAATCATCACAGTGGACCAGCATGCGAACACATCCGGCGCGTCCGGCGTGCTGGCATTGTCCCACGGGATGGATGCCGGAATAATAAAGCACGGCCAATTGATACTGTATCCGGCGTTCGGCGGCGGACTGACCTGGGGCGCCGCATTGGTGAGGGTGTAATCGCGCGGCTTTGCCGCGCAGTGACAGAGTGACAAAGTGACAGAATGACTTTAACTTTGTCACTGTGTCACTCTGTCACTATCTATTAAAGCTATGAAACAAAAAACAAATGCTTCGTTAGGACTGGCGGTGGCGGCGGTCGCGCTGCCCCACTTGTTTTGCTGCGTCGTTCCGGCCGTATTAACCCTCTTGTCGCTGGTGGCACCCGCCAGCGGCGCGGTTGAAATAATTCCCGAATCTTGGGAACATTGGGTATTCGTATTTTCCGGCGTTATGCTGGCCGCGTCATGGATTTTTGTCCTGCGCGGATGCAAATGCGAATGCAAAGAATGCGCCACGCCCCCGCGCCACCATATCCAGAAAATAATTTTATGGGTTGCAACGGCAATCTTTGCAATCAGCCTGGTCATACATATTTTATAGTAAAAACAAATCTTTGCCGACCATCATAAAAACCTTGAAATTGGCTAAATCTTTTCTATAATGACCAAAAGACAACGGAGGACTACCATGGCAACCATCACTCGTGCGGATCTGGCGGAAAGCATACGGTCTTCGTTCGGCCTGACGCTGGCCGACGCGTATAAACTGATAGACGTGTTCTTTTCCGAAATATCGGAATCGCTGATGCGCGGCGAAGAGGTAAAAATCGCGCGGCTGGGCACATTCCGCATATTGGAAAAAAGCGCGCGGCCGGGCCGCAATCCCAGAACGGGCGAGCCAAAGGTTATAACGGCGCGCCGCGTGGTGTCTTTCCGGCCGTCTGCGGAATTTCGCAAGAAAGTCGCAAAAAAATAATGAAATCCAAGATTCTGAATATTGCGGGCGTCATCGCGGTATTAGTTGTCGCCCTGGCGGTCGCGTACCTAAAAAAGGATAATCACATGGGTGTTGGAATCAATCTTGAAAACATGGATCTGACCGTGCGGCCGGGCGACGATTTTTACGACTTTGCGACGGCCGGGTGGCAGCGCGCGAATCCCCTGACCGGCGAATATTCGCGGTTCGGCGCGTTTGACAAGCTGCGCGAAGAAAATCTTAAACAGATTCGCGAACTGGTGGAAGGGCTGGCGGCGAATCCGCACGCGGCCGGCACGGTCGCCCAGAAAATCGGCGATTTGTATAAGGTTGCGATGGACGCGGACAGGCTGAATGCCGACGGAATCCGCCCCGTTGGGCCCGACCTGGCCGCGATTGACGCCATCGGAGACAAATCAGAACTGCCCGCGTTCATGGGCCGCGCGGTTCATCCGTTTACGGCCTCATTCTGGGCCGACGGGGTCGCGCCGGACATGAAGGACAGCAGCACCAACATATTTTCCATCGGCCAGGACGGCGTCGGATTGCCAGAACGGGAATACTATTTTGACACGGATAAGAAATCAGAAGAAATCCGCCAAAAATACAAAAAATACATGGCGGACGCCTTTGCGATGTTCGGAATGGATCCGGCGGAGGCAAAGCGCGTTTACGCAATTGAAGAACGCATGGCGAAATCGTTTTATAAGAAAGAAAAACTGCGCCTGCCGGAAGAAAATTATCACAAGCAGAGCTATGCGGAATTCGTAAAAAGCTTTGCGGGATTTGACTGGGACAAATATTTCGCGGCGCGCGGCGTTCATCCGCAAAACATAGACGTGGGTCAGCCTGAACCGTTTGCCGAATCGCTGGCGATTCTTTCCGACGCGCCGCTGGCCGATATAAAACTATATCTGAAATGGCAGATGATAAACGATGCAATGGGATTTTTGAACGATGCGGCTTATGACCTCAGCTTTGAATTCTACGGCAAAACTCTGTCGGGAAAAACGGATCAGCGTCCGCGCTGGAAACGCGGCATCGGCACCCTAAACGGCACATTGGGCGAGGCGGTCGGCCAGATGTATGTGGAAAAATATTTTCCGCCCGCGGCCAAGGAACGCATGGTGGTATTGGTTGAAAATCTGCGCGCAGCATACGGCCAGCGCATACGCGCCCTGCCCTGGATGTCGGACGAAACCAAAAAGCGCGCGACCGAGAAACTGGGCGCGTTCCGCGCGAAAATCGGATATCCGGATAAATTCCGCGACTATTCAAAGCTGGAGATTTCCGCAAACGATTCTTACTGGGAAAATATCAAGCGCGCGGATAAATTTGAAGACGAATACCAGCTGGCCAAGGCGGACAAGCCGGTTGACCGCAACGAATGGCTGATGAACCCGCACGAAGTCAATGCCTATTATTCCCCGCTGACCAACGAGATTTGCTTTCCGGCGGGAATTCTGCAATATCCTTTCTTTGACATGCGCGCGGACGACGCGTTCAATTATGGCGCCATCGGCGCCGTCATCAGCCACGAAATGACGCACGGATTTGACGACCAGGGGCGCAAGTTTGATAAAGACGGCAATATGAACGATTGGTGGACGGCGGCCGATTCCGCGGCGTTTGACAAGCGCGCGAAAGTTCTGAAAGAATTTTTTAATAATATAGAGGTCGCGCCCGGGACAAACGCGAACGGAGAATTTACAATCGGCGAAAACCTGGCCGATTACGGCGGGGTGACCATTTCATTCACGGCGTTTCAGAATACTAATCCGGGCGACGAAATCAAAGACGGATTCACGCCGGCGCAAAGATTCTTTATCGCATACGCGGGGACAGAGGCGGGAAACATCCGGCCGGAAGAAGTGTTGCTACTCACAAAGACTGATGTGCATTCTCTTGGGCGCTGGCGCGTGAACGGCATACTGCCGCACGTGGATGCATGGTCCGACACGTTCAACGTGACGCCGGCGGACAAACTCTATGTCGCGCCCGAAAAACGCGTTGCAATTTGGTAAACGGATGTTATAATACGCCCCGCTTGGATGGTTAGCTCAGTTGGTAGAGCACTTCGTTCACATCGAAGGGGTCGTTGGTTCGAGTCCAATACCATCCACCATTCTTCGCTGCTATGCAGCTTCTGGTGGCAAACCGCTAAAGCCATATTTCAATTAACGCGATTTTTTTAACGCAAACTTTTTCTTTCGCTTTCCAATCGCTTTATCATCGCATTGTGCACGTTCAGTACCGAATCCCACTTCGCCATGGGCAGGCCCGCAATCCGCCGGCCTTCGTTCGTTGAAAAATATTCAGGCTCGTACCCCCACGACCAGCTGAGGCGAATTCTATCCGCATCCCAGAGGGCCGCCGAAATCGGATTTTTCGCATTCATGCCGATCGTATGATCGCGTATCGCGATGATAACCGATTTCTGTTCCGCCTTGCCCAGCCAATCGCCCAGCTTGCCGGCAAACAATTTCTTTGCAACGGGCACGGCGTTCGGCCCGTGTTCTTCGTCATACGCATTGTGTTGTCGCGCGCAATCATGCAGCGCGGCGGCAAACAAGGCCGGCACGGGATTATAATCCAGCGACAACGATACGTCCAAAGAAAACCGCCCGACACCGTGCGTGTGCTCTATCCCGTGAGAGCCCGTCAGCGTGATCGGCGATATATCCATGACCGCCGGCAATGCCACGGTTTCAAAAAACTTAAAAAAGGCATAGCGCGCGTCATCGCCCAATTTTGACGGCGCGATTCCGGAAATGCTCTTCATTAAAACATCTATATGGTCGGCCGGCCACAGCCGGGAATCGCCCAACGTTGCTGTTAATAAATTAGTATGGTTTTTCTTGTTCATTTAATAACCCTAATTTTATTAGCATTATTTCCGCATGGTTTTATCAAATCAACCTCGGGCCGCAGGATAGCGGCCGAACCACGAAAAAGCGGAATATATTTTAGAATCTGGTTGTTTTCCATACAGAGAATTATAGCGCGACAATAATATTTGTCAAGAGATATTGGGTGTCAATCTATCAATCAGTCCGAGATGACGTGCGCGACGAACATGCCGTGATTATGCATCAGGCCGATTACCGCGCTGTGATCGTCCAGGCCCATTATAAAATTTACTGTTTTCATTATAGAAATCCACAAATCTGTGATAAAATAGCCCTTAGAAGAGAGGGAATTATGAAACCGCGCGTATAAGCATTAGATTTTTTGCGTTGCAAGCAAAAAATCGCAATGCGCGTCGTAAGGTTGCATCGTCCCATTTGGGCATTGGTTGTAACAAGGAATAAACAAGATGAAAATCGGAATTATCGGTGTCGGCAGCGTCGGCGGGGCCATCGCCACATACGTGCACAATACGGGAATTGCGCGGGAAATCGTGCTGATTGACAGCGACCCGTTCCGCGCGCGCGGCGCGGCCGAAGACCTGGGCCATGCCGCCACATTCGGATACGATATAGACATTCATGCCGGCAGCTATCGCGACTTGCGCGGCGCGGGCATCGTCATCATCGCCGCCGGCGCGAACCAGCGCGCGGGTGAAACGCGCCTGGACCTGTTGTCCGCGAATGCGGCCGTTATCCAAGATATTGTGCCCCAGGTGATGAAGGTCGTTGACCCAAAGAACGTTGTTTTGATCATCGTCACCAATCCGCTGGACATCATGGTGATGCTGGCGACCGAGATTTCCGGGTTGCCCGCGTCCCGCGTTATCGGCACGGGAACCATGCTGGATTCCGCGCGGTTCAAGACCCTGATGGCGCGCATGCTGAATGTGTCGCCCGCATCGGTCAGCTCTTACGTTCTGGGAGAGCACGGGGATTCGTCCGTTCTGAACTGGTCCGCGGTGACGGTGGGCAGTTTGCCTTTGGACAACTTCTGCCGCCAGACGGGCAACGAGATTTCGGCGCGGACGCGCGACACGATTGATTACCGCGTGCGAAACGCGGCGTATGAAATACTGCGCGGGCGCGGCGCGACATGGGACGGCATAGGCGCGGCGGCCGCGGATTTGGTCCGCGCGATTGTGAATGACGAGCGGCGGATTTTAACGGTCTCTTCATGCATGCAAAAATTCCTGCCTAAACCGGTCGCGATTTCCATGCCGCGGATTATTGGCGCGGCCGGCGTTGCCGCGACGCTCCGCCCCGAAATGACGGACGCCGAATTTCATAACTTGCGCAAAAGCGCGGTGATTATACGCAAGAATTATGAAAAGATTTAAGTCGTGCTGGTGATTCGTGCTGGTGGCTCGTATAAAACTACGATCCACCAGCACGAATCATGGGCACGACCCGCCAGTTTCCCCTTTTCTTACTTTCATCATTGTGATATAATTTATTGGTAACGGGGATGCATTTGAAGAAAATTTTTGTTATCGCATTTTTCGGCTTGCTCGCTCTGCCCGCGTTTGCAGAGGTTGCGCCCGTGTATTATTACCCGGACGCCCCGGCATCCCAACAGCAAAATCCCAACATTTATTACGACGACCTGGGCAATCCTTACTATATGGATGACTTTGGCAACTATTATCCGGCCAACGATTTTGTTCCGGCCGAATCGGTGCCGCCCGCAAGCATTGCGAAAAGCGAAGAGGAGGCCGCCAGCGCGTCCGCGGCGCCCGCGCCCGCGGTAAGACAGGCGGCGCCCAGCGTGCGCGCGACCGTCGGCCGCCAGAACGCCAGAACCGCGCCCGCCACCGGACAACGGGTGATCAGCCGCACAGCGGTGCAACAGCCCAGCCGCGCGACCTATACCGTTTCGCCGCGCGGAATCGTGACCGCCGCCGCGCCGATTTCACGCGCCACCGGCACATATGCAACGACCGCGATGGCGCCGGCATCCGCGCCGACCGCGGCGCCGGCCGCAAACATGGCCGGAACCGGCGACCGCACCGTTACCGCCCGCGCGGGATGGGTCCCGGGCGCAGGATGGGTGCCGGGACAAACGGGACAATTGTTGCAGGGCGATACTATAAACAAACCGCTGTATATCGGCGGGGGAAACACGCAGGCCACCACCAACACCGAACTGGCGGCTGTGGCGGTGCGCCCCAGCAGCACGTATATGGCGCGTGCGCCGTCTGTTGCGGCGGCGGGAACGACACAGCAGGCGGCGGCGGCGGCGCCAACGGGACCGACGATGGAAGAGCTGACCAAGGCTGCGGATTTCTGCCGCGAGCAGTTCTTTTCCTGCATGGATAATTTCTGCAACGTCCTGGATGAAAACCAGGGGCGATGCTCTTGTTCCGGCCAGATAACCAAATTCAACGAGGTTGAGCGGGCCTTAAAGCAGGCAACCGACGCGCTGCAGGACGTCGCGCAGAAGATTCAATACATCGGGCTGACCAAGGACGAAATCAACGCAATCTTCACCCAGACCGAGGCCGAGGCCGCGATGGTCGGCCAGCGCGACACCAGCCAGATCAAGGCCGACCTGGACAAAATCAGAAAGATGATCGTAGAGGTCGGCGATAACACGGGCCCCACAACCAACAATGATTTTTCTATTCTGTTTAATGTGGATTTTAGCTTTGACAACGGATTCAATCTGTTTGACTGGCTGACGGGATACAACAATTCCATCCTCAGCAAGCGGGGGGCGGATTTATATAACTCCGCGCTGTCCAAATGCAGGCAGAGCGTTCTGGACTCGTGCCAGAAACAGGGCGTGGACACCAAGATCATCATATCCGGCTATGACATGGAGATAGACAAGCAATGCGTCGCATACGAAAAAGTGCTGAACGACGAGAACGACCAGATGAAGAGGACGGTTCGGAACGCGAACAATGTCTTGCAGAAAGCGCGCCTCGTCATCGCCCAGAACAAGAACAGATACGACCTGCGCGGATGCGTGAACGCGCTGGACGCGTGCATGCAGGATGACTTTGCCTGCGGCACGGACCACGAGTTCTGTCTGGATCCGACGGGCAAGTTCATCGCGAACGGCGACGTGATAGTGGGTAGCCAGCCCGGCGTGTTTGATCCGGGCTATGTCAACAGCACCACCAACGCCAGTTTGGCCAGCGGGTTGTTCGCAATCTGGAATTACAGTTCTACGAACGCCTGGGCGAATTCGGGCAGTTTGGGCGACTATATCAAGACCAAAATAACGACGACCGACAATTCCAACATGGTCGGATTCCTGCAGGCAAAGATCGGCAAGAATGACGGGACGCGGAACACCGGGATGTGCATGGCGGTTTTGAACCAGTGCCAGACTTATACTTATACTGCGCCCGGCGGCAAGTTTGACCCCGCGAACGACGTTATAAAGCAGTATCTGGTGCGCACGCTTACCACGATCAAGGCGAAACAGGACGCGTTGCTGGCGGACTTTGCGCAGACGTGCATATCGCGCATCCAGGGCTGTCTGCAGACAAACAACGCGACGTTCGGGTATGACGACTCGTCCAACAAGGGCAGTCTGCCGTATTCGTCGTATAACGCGTGCCGCGCGCTGATAAGCACGTGCGCAAGCGTGACAAACGACAACATCAACGACCCGCTGAGGATGGGCGTAAACGTCATCGGCGCCGCCATCTGTTACGGGGGCAAGGCGTTGGCCACGCTGCCGACGGCCGTGAACACGGTCGTGACCTGTCCATAAAGGAGAACAACATGCCGTCAGCAAGACGAACCGCGAAACCAGCCGAAACGAAAAGCCGAAACGGCGGCAAGTGGGTATTGATTGGCTTGATTGTGTTTCTGGTCGGCGGAACGGTCGGAGGATTTTACGCCGGAAAACGCCTTTATTACGGCCAGGGGTGCCCGGCGTGCCCGACCCTGACGCCCGCCTTGGGGTTTGAAGTGATATCGGAACAGAAAACCGATACGACTTATTCCATAAAATTCACTTGCGCGTCAAATGACGCTATCGGTGTTTTCGGCGCATGCCCCGACAGCGCGGACATATGCCACAAGGTTTGCAACGCGAAATTATTCAGCGCGGCCGGATCCAATAACACCACCGTCCGACAGACGGTGACAAGCAGCGCGGGCAACGGCACGACGGTAAACGAATACAGTTGTGACTGCAAGGTGAACTAGGGCGTTCGGTAAAGAAATCGGGGCGGATGCCCCGATTTTTTAATCACTCTTTTCCACAATATGGTTCTTTAAGACTACCCCGGATTTCCAACGGCGGCAAATCACCCAACGAAATCTGCGATTTAGTCGGGGCCCGGAAGCCGCCGGGAAATCCGACCCTTCTAGGAAGGGTATTTAGACTGAGCCAAATTGCCCTTCCCCGAAGGGCCGGAAAGCTTGCCGACTTGTCGGCTTAGCTTTCCGGGGTAGTCTTAAAGAACCATATTGTGGAACAGAGTGTTTTTAATACGACTTTGCCACAAATACGAATGACGGATCGGCGTCATCCAAACAGCGGCGAGAGATTTTATATTCTTCCATCAGCCCGTCAAATTCCGGCGATTTTGTTTCCTCGTATTTCAAGCGGAAAAATCCGATTTTTCCGGCGGAAAGATGTTTGGAAAGTTCCGCCAAGTCCGCAATGTCCGTTATCATGGCCTTGTTGCGGGTTTCAACCGCGGACAGCATGTCGGATTGGATTTGTTTAAGCATATCGGATGCGTTTTTGTAAAGATCCGCAAGCGCGATTGTTTTCTGCGACGATTTGCCACGGTCGCGGCGGGTTACTGTCGCGACCTCGCTTTCCATTTCTCTATCTCCCACCTCTATCCGCAGGGGCGCGCCGCGCTTTATCCATTTCCAGATTTTATCCGCGCTGCGCATATCTGATGTATCAACCAAAACGCGCAGTCCTTTGGCGCGCAATTTCTTGCCTATTTTTTCCGCGTATTTATTCAGCTTTTTCGCATTCTCGTCACGAACAATCGGTATTATCACAATCTGATAAGGCGCGATCGCCGGCGGCAGGATAAGCCCGTCGTCATCGCCATGCGTCATAATAACGCCGCCCATCATGCGCGTGGACACGCCCCAACTGGTTGTCCAGGCATGGTGCAATTGCCCGTCGTCGCCCAGATATTTTATATCAAACGACTTGGAAAAATGCTGGCCCAAATCATGGCTGGTTCCGGCCTGCAGCGCCTTGCCGTCTTGCATAATGTGTTCCATGGTATAAGTATGGTCCGCGCCTGCGAAACGTTCTTCGGCGGTTTTTTCGCCCATGACCGACGGAATCGCCAGAACTTCGCGCGCATAGTCGCCGTATACCTTGTGCATCTTTCGCGCGTCTGCGGCGGCCCCGGCATGGTCGGCGAAGACATCGTGGCCCTCTTGCCAATAGAATTCGCTGGTCCGCAGAAACAGGCGCGGCCGCATTTCCCAGCGCATGACGTTGACCCACTGGTTCAGCTTCATCGGCAAATCGCGATACGATTGCACCCAGCGGGACATAGCCTCGCCAATAATCGTTTCCGATGTCGGACGGATTATATAAGGCTCTGCCAGTTTCGCGTCCGGGTCGGGTTGCAGAGTCCCGTCTATCGCCTTTAACCTGTAATGGGTGACGACGGCGCATTCTTTTGCAAAACCTTCTACATGTTCCGCTTCGCGGTTAAAATATTCCACGGGGATCAGCAACGGGAACTGCACGTTCTGGACGCCGGCGGCCTTTATCCGCTTGTCCATTTCGTCGCGCATCAGTTCCCATATGGCCCAACCATAAGGCTTTATAGTCATGCATCCGCGCACGGGCGAGTTTTCCGCAAGGTCCGCGGCGGCGACAAGGTTCTGATACCATTCGCTGAAATTCTCGGCGCGCGTCGGCGTGATTGCTGTCTTTGACATTCTAGTGCCCCTTTAATAATTTGATTGCATTATTAACTTCCCGACCGCAATTGTCAATCGCGAACGACGATTTCATTTGCGATGCGTCGCGATCGTTCAAGCGATATTTGGCCTCTATAACGCCGGCATCAAGATTTTTTGGCGATAATATCAATCGTATCGGCGCGGCTATCAGGTCCGCGTCGGCGAATTTTTCGCCCGCGCGCGCATCGCGGTTGTCCAGAATGGTTTCAATCCCCATTGCTTGCAAATCGGCGTATATTTTTTCAGCCATATCGTTTACGCGGACATCCTTGTCGGCCAAAGCGACAATATGCGCCGCAAAGGGCGCGGTTTCCATGTTCCAAACCGGCCCGTTGTCATCCGCGCTTTCTTCCAAAATCGCGGCCAGCGTGCGCCCTATCCCGATTCCATAGCAACCCATTACAGGATGTTTCCGCGCGCCGTCCGGCGCAGCATATGTCAGCCCCATGGATTTTGAATACTTGTCGCCCAACTGGAAAATATTTCCGACTTCTATGCCGCGTTCCTTTCTCATCTTTGCGCCGCATTTTGGGCAAATCCCGCCCCGGCCCGCGCTGTCCTTGTTTGCGCCAAATCCGCAATCGCAAATGTAAACAGTATCTTCGCCGATTTCGCTGATCAGCTGGAACTCGTGCGCAATACTGCCGCCCATGTCGCCGCTGGATGCCAAAACATGCACCACTTTTTTCAGGCCGCAGCGTTTGAAAATCTTGTAATATGCATCCAACGCCCGGGCGTAATATTTTTCCAAATCTTGCTGCGAAACATGGAAAGAATAAGCGTCCTTCATAATGAATTCCCGCGTGCGGATAAGCCCGGCGCGGGCGCGCAGTTCATCGCGGAACTTTGTCTGGATTTGATAAACCGCAAAAGGCAGCTGGCGATAAGTTTCCAGAACGGATTTTATGAAATCCACGACCACTTCTTCGTGCGTAGGATTCAAAACGTAATCGGCGCCGCCGCGCCCCTTGAATTTTGCCAGGACATCAACCGTGTCATAGCGGCCGCTTTGTATCCACAGATCCGCGCCGGATACGACCGGCATCAGGATTTCTTGCCCGTCTATGGCATTTATCTCTTCGCGGATTATTCTTTCAATATTCCTCAGCACGCGGCACCCAAGCGGCGAATAAGTATACCCGCCTTGAAAAGTCTGATGAATATACCCGCCCCTGAGGGCGATTTTCGTTCCAAGGGTTGCGGCGCCCGCCGCATCCGCGAACATTCTTTTTGCGCATAAGTTTTGGATTAACATTTTATCCCCGCCAGTCGTTGTTCGCCGCCCGTGAACAACGAGCGACGATTTATTTCAATTCCATAAATTTATTATTGATGATTTCATGCAGCTCTGCCGCGATTTGCTTTCTGTTTTTGCCCGCCAACGGCGGCGGCGGCAGCATGCGGAATTCAACCGTGAACCCGCCAAGGGCGAAAACATGGAATATCTGGCTGACCGCGTTGCGCTCTTTCCGGCACAATTTCGCGCCCGCGGGCATCTTCACATTATCAAAATAAGCATAGTCATCGGCGAGAATTTGATCGTCTATCGGATTTCCGCGTTTGTCGCGGTAAAACATTACCATCGGCTGGACCGTGACCGGGACGCCTTTTTCAATAAAATCAAACATGCTGCTCTTGAACGGCAAGACGACGCTGCCGTTCGTGGTGGTCCCTTCGGGGTAAATCACCATCGGCCAAGTCGCCTTTTTCATGTTATCGCTGATAAGCCGCACGGTCTTTTCGGCTTGGGACGGCTTGCGCGATATGAAAACCACGCCCCACAGCCACGCCATCTGGCCGACAACCGGATACCGCGCGATGTCGTCTTTGCCAAAGAAACTGGCCCCGAATGTCGCCGGCAGAGTCATAAATTCAAATACTGAAATATGATTCCCAACCAACAGCAACGGCCGCTTTTTGGATAAAGTTCCATAAATCCGAACACGAATGCCGGCAATTCTTAGAACAACACTGGTGAACATCTTGAACTGCCACACACCAGCGCGTCTGCCGAACGGCCACAGAATAAGCGCGATCGGAATCTGCGGAATAATCCACAGGACAAACAGCGCGAACCGCACCGATGCGATTGTAAATGAGTAAATATTGCGGAACATTGTCTTCATGTTGTGAAATTATACCTGCGCATCGCGCGATTGTCAACTGGCGCCAACCCGCCCTAGGGCGGGCACTGCGTCGCGGGATCGCTGATGCATCTGACCTGGGATCCGTTGCAACTTGACATTTGGGTCTCGTGGCAAGAGCATATCCCCCAGGAATCAGTATCAACCGCATGGACATAACCATACGGGCATATATCGCCGACAGAGATAATGCACCAGTTACTAGGATTATTATACACGCTGTTGCCGACATACAGGTATTGCCTCTCTACAAAACGGCCGTAAAGATTCGTGCACTGGTTGACCAAGGTGTCAAGGATCGTATTGAAAATCTCGGTCGCGACACCCGCCGGATAGTGTCCGGGACTGCCGGACGGACCGACATAGTCGCCGGATGCGCTGATTTTGAACCCGCCGAATACAGTTATGGGCAGGTCGGTATCCGCCAGCGTCCCGCCATCATTGCAATCCACCTGTGATATTGGGACCCCGCCGCTGTCGCTGCCCCTGCACGCCGCGATAGAGCACAACTGCATCCAGCACTGCGATTTGCCGATAGAAAACCAATCCAGCGCATGACCGTCGGTGAACAGGCCGCTGTATTTGCTGTAGAAATTAACATAATCCGTGCCGCCGAACCGCTTAAAGCATTGTTGCATGGCGGCGCGGCACGCGGTCTTGGTATCCGTGTTCGTTCTGGAATTTTCACCGGTCGTTATATACAGGGCGATAATATTGCCGCCGAACATATTGTCGCAACTGGCCACATAGTCCGTGCACAGCGCATCCGTAAGCTTGATCAAATCCGGCGCCACCGTCGTCGCGGTATTTACCAGCTCTACCATCGCCGCCGTCAGCGATTGTTCCTGGGTCATATAGCATTGCGAGACAAAGTCCATGCATCCCGTGCGGATTTCCTGGACCTTGGCCTGTTGCGCATAGAATATGTCAATCATCGCCCTGTCCAGATAATCCGCCCACACCGTGTCGGCGTTTTCCGTGCATTTGTCCAGCGCGGGCGCCGCGAATTTTTTCGTGCGGCTGACAAAATTATCCACAAACGGCCTGTTCGCCGCGATTTTTGTCAGACGCTGGTCTTCCAGCGCGACGCCCTTGTTGAACACCAGGATGCTGCCCAGCTTGTAAAAATCCACCACGCCGATAATGGGGCGCCCCGTCGCGATGTCTATGAATTTTCCGTTGTCCAGGCACCTGTAATAATTCGCGCCGCAAACTTCTTCGGACGTTATCGCCTTTTCCACCGCGCTGAGGCATTCGGCCATATCGCTGGAATTATGCTGCTGGCGGTTCTGGATGCGCGCCAGTTCCAGCATGGCGCCGCTCTGACGCACCGACGCGGTCAGCTTTCTCTGATTTTCGGAATTCATTTTCTGAACAACGTTGCAGTCGTTTTCTATGGCCATCAGGTATGCGGTCACGGCGCGCTGCAACGCGGCGTCGGTGCAGTCCGCGCCGACCGCCTGGCGGCACTGGCCATAAGTTATTGAATACAAGTTTTTGCCGTTGTATGCGGCGATCGCCTGGCCTATGTCGCCGAACCCGAATGAGAGGCTGGGGTCTATGTTAAAGCTTATCGTGTTCAGCGGCGCGTATTTTCCGCCGACGGTCGCGTCGGTGCCCTTTATGGAATTCATAATCGCTTGCAGCAAAGCCTTGGCCGCGGATGCGTCGCCGGTCAGGGCGTTTTCACCCTCGCTGGCGGTTTTCATGGCCGACGCCTGGGGCCCCGTCATTCCGACGGTGTCCAGGTTTTCGTTGAACTTGGTCAGTTCCTCGTTCGCGTCCTGCATAACGTTCTGGGCGGTCGTCAAATCAAGTATGCGGTCCGAGCAAGAGCATCGCTGGTAATTTGGATTTTTCACGGCGCAGAACTGATCCATGCAGGTAAAGTAAGCGGTTTTGCACCGGTCATAGGCGGCGCCCACGCTGGTGCTGTCAACCAGGTTGCCCTTTGTGCCAAGGCCGCTGCCGCCCAGGTAAGTAGAGCTTTCAAATGATATTGGGCCGGCGATGGTCAGGTCGGGTTTGGACGTCAGATATGTGGGGCTGGCGTTTGCAACGGTCAGCGCGGCCGCGCGCGCGGCGACATTGGCGGGGGCGCGCGCGGGCGTTTGCATCGCCGCGGTTCGCGCAGAGATGCCCATCGTTGATGGCGCGGGCGGGCGGGCAATGGCCGCGCGCGCGGGCGCGGATGTGCGTTCGGGGATTATTACGGATCGCGGCGTCACCGCGCCGCCGGTCGCGCCGGTGTTGGTCGCCGCGCGCATTGTCACGGCCGCATTTGGCCCGGCGGTCCTGGTATCGGCACCCGGGGCGGCCGCGCCGACACGCGCGGGGGATTCGGTGCGGGGTTCCGCGGTCGGGGCCGCAACGGCCGACGGCGCATTCGCCGCGCCCCGCGGATTGGGCGGATTCGCGGGATTCGCAACCCCCGCCGCCGCGCCAAACGCCGCGCCGCATGCGGTCACAAAAAGGCCAACAATAAGGCCAAAAATCGGGGCGAATTTTCTCATCAGTGCAATGTTAGCAATTTTCGCAAATCCCGGTCAATCGGAAATTAAGTTAGATATTATCGCTATGCGGCAGAGATTTAATATAAGATTCCATATACGCCCAATCGGGGCTTCCAGTTGCATCTGCTGGCAGTTTAATTTTTGTATCCCGTATTTTTATCTGGTTAAACTTACGCCCATAACTATACCTGTATCGCTCCATATTTATCACGCTTGATATAAACAATCCGATATATTTGTTTAATTGAAACTTTGGTGATAATTTTTCAACGTGATCGCTGGCCGAAAAGTCCATTTCCTGATACGAGCAAAATCCGGCTACGGCGCTATCTATAACCAATACATTGCCTTTTTCCGTAAAGTAATCATAAAATCCGGCAACACCATTGTTTGTTGATTGCGTCGTTATATACGGAAACTTACCAGCCCCAAATGTTTCCAAATCCGATACCTTCGTTGTTTTTGTCCCCGACACATCAAACAAGCAAGAAAGGTAATAGTGTTCCCATTTTCTTACATCAAGCAACATATCCTTTCGTTTTACGTTTGTGATAATTGGCGCATAACCTATTTTATAATCCTTTAACCACTTCGGCAACGGCGGCAGATTGATATTTTTCAAGGTTTTATTTGCCTGCCGGCCATAGCTATACCGATATGCGTTCATTTTAATCGCGTGGCAGTAAAACAATTTTTCTTCCAGCGACATTTCGGATTTAGGCATTAAAACCAGCACATGAAAACCTGTATAAAATTGTTTATCTTGAACAAAGGATGACAGAACGCTGCCGCCAACGGCAACAGAAATTGCGCCGGCAGGAAACGGCTTTTTATCGACACGGGCAACCCTGGCAACCACCCCGTTATTTTCTGATGTTCGCGCTACGAAATTGACATCAGAATTATTATCAACACTCATATTGATAAGCTCAAACCCATTGCCCTGATAAAGATTGAATAAATCACCAATGCGCATTTATTCACCACTTTTTACAAGATACGCCAAATAGTTATTCACGGAATTTTGAAAATCCGCTTGGGACAAGGTGCTATAATCTGTTTCCATATATGCCTCGCATAGCCATTCGTCTTGCCATGATATGGCTTTTTTCGCGGTCAATCCTTCCTTTACATCAAGATTTTGATACAAGCCCAGCCATTCTTTCTTGATATCTTCCCAACGGTTGAATTTATCTATTCGCCCAAGTTTTTTCGCTTTCACAAATCCGTCATTCTTGTAGTATCCAAAAAATGTTTGCTTCGTTGAATCGTGCGGCTTGTGTGCTTCCCATACCATAACACAAACGTTGGTGCTGGCGTTATTGGAATAAAAAATATCATCCGGCATTGAAAACACCGCCTTCAAGGTATGATTCTTAAACAGATTTTCACGCTCTGTCTTGAACTTTGTCCCTATTGCGCAAGACATTGGAACGACCACTACACCGATGCCGCCCAATGTCAGAATATCCAAAAGATTCTGAACAAACTCTAATTCCGTTCTGTCTTTCTGGGCATACGGCGGATTGATCAGGCCGACATTAACTTTTTTCTCGTCCAACCATTTTACTATTTCTGGATTAAAGCAATCTCCAAATCTGATATTTGATTTGCCATCACCACGGACGATCATATTTGCGATAGCAAGCGTGTAAATATCGTCATCGGATTCAACGCCATACAAAGCATTCTTTTTAATATTTTCAATTTCTTTTGCATTCGCGCCCTTGAACATCTTGGACATAGCAGACACCAAAAATGCCCCACTCCCACAACAAATATCGGCAACCTTGCTGCTTTTGTTCACTTCCGCCAAGTCGCACATAAACTCGGTCAAATGCTGTGGCGTCAAGACAATTCCAAGGCCGCTTCCATCACCCCCGCTGTATTTTACAAATTCGTGATAAAATATACCCAGGGCATCAACTGTGTTGTCCGCATAGTCCATCATCGGCTTGATTTTCTTGTCCAGCTCTGAGATAAACCAAAGTAGCGAATTATCCTGTCCAAGCGGAATTTCTTTGATTTTAGTATTGCGGCCTATGCTGTCAAAATGAGATTTTATATCCTTGATTTTGTCTTGTCGTATATCGCTATCTCCCAAAACACGCTCTATAGCGGAATGCAGACCGGAAAGCAAAGTTGTAAATGTTGTTAAGCCTTGGTACTCCGCTGGAAATGCTTCGTCTTTTAACGCTATCAAGATTCCGGCAATAAATACCGGCTTTAATTTTTCCGATACCTTTAACGCGCGCAAAGAATCGTGCATGACCAGTGCGAGTTTCTGAATATCTTCAACGGATACCTTTTTGCTGACCATCTCACCCTTAACCATTTTCAGGTAATTTTCTGGGCTATATAAAACATCTTTGCCTTTAGATAACTCTTGCGGTTTTGCCTGACCTTTTCTCCAATCAAAAGTACTAACTTTACAATTGTCATACTTTGTTCCTGATATTGCGATTGCAATCACATTACAATAATCTTTGATAAACTTTGCATAATATAGGACGCCATCTATAGAATATGCACCTGGTTGATCATAATTTGCTGATTCATGTTTTTTTGTAGATGCCTTACATTCAACTACTATTACCGTGTCATGCACCTTGTCAAAGGTTATAATAAACTCAGGCTTTCCTATGCCTTTTCCGCCACAATTATACTCGTCAAGCGGACAGTTTTTCGGTTTCCCGCCAGCACGTTCAAGTGCTTCTTTCAGATTCCCGCTGGTTTTTGACGCATCCGACTGGGGATACACGACACCCCACGGATTCGCACCTAGTACAAAATCCATTTCTTTCTGCGTTAATTCTTCAGTGAGCCGTTCACTAGCCATTTGGAGATCCTTCTCTAATGCGAATTATATCACATTTTCAGTATCATTCTTACTGAATTATAGAAAGTTTGTCCGCGGCAGGGCAAGGCTAAATTTCATTAAAGCCTAACAAAAGCAAAACCCCACTAAATGGTAGGATTTTATAGTTTTGGTGGATGCAAAGGCGTAACCAGAGACAATCAAAACCGATATGTCGCGCCGAGGGTGACTTCGCTGCTGTCGGCGCGGGCCGTGACATCCAGAATGGCCGGCAGCGACCCACCGAGGTCAACGGCCTTCCTCAGCCCCACATGCCCCAGGTAGAAATATCTATAAGACAAGTTCAAGGACACGGCGTCCGTGACGCGGAATCGGAGTCCCGCCGCGCCCATGCCGGTAAAGTTTATCCGCGCGTTTGATAAGTCCAGATTTTCAATATGCAGCCCCACCCTGGACGCGCCCCCGCCAATGCCGAGAAACGGGGTCACCCTGTATTTGTTGAAATCATAATAAAAAGCGAATATCAGAGAGTCGGATTTTATTGTGGCATTGTTGACCTGGGCCTTTTCCCGAAGTGCCAGTTCCAGCTCTACGCGGAAATCATCCAGCCCGTAACCCGCCGCCACCGCGCCGCCCCAAACATTGTCGGAAAGATCCGCGGTAGGCTGATGCATCCAAACGCCGGCACTGGGGTCATAGATATTTACGTCAATATGCGTAAACCTCTGGTGCCCGAACAATCCAGATGCAGACCCGTAAAAATAGGCATCCGAACGCGCCACCGCCGGTGTAACCAGTAAAATCGCGCACGCTGCCGCAAGAAATTTTTTCATCCGTATTCCTTTCATTATATGCGGATTATATATATTTTGCGGTAAACATGACACAGGATATTATTCCACATTAAAAAAAGACCCCGTCGGGGTCTTTTTAGTTCTGGTGGACGCGCAGGGATAGTTCGCCTCAGCCTTCGCTTGCGCTACGGCGCGCTGTGCGCTTGTGGCTCTTCGGGTTCAAATCCAATGCGTAAAGCCAAAAATTAAACGGCCCAACGGGCCGTTTGATTTTTTGGTGGACGCGCAGGGATTCGAACCCTGGACCCACTGATTAAGAGTCAGTTGCTCTACCAACTGAGCTACGCATCCAGAACCCGGGCCCCGACGAAATCGCAAGATTTCGGTGGGCGGGCAGTCGCGTATTATATATGTTTCCCGCCGCTTTGCAAGCATTTTTTGCCCAACATCTTCCCACCACCCAAGATTTCGTAGGTGGCAAAGCCGCCAACGAAATCTTTTTTTGTCATTCCGGCGACCCGGGCCCCGCCGCAATCTTTTTTTTTGATTGCGGTGGGTGGGGATGGCCGGAAGCGCCCCCCGAAATGGGGGGCAGGAAAGGGTGAATTTACATTCGCCCCTACAAAACAAAATGGCTTGCTGAATGCAAACGGTTGCTCCCTACATCGGGCGCAAGACCCACCCAACGACGCGCTTCGCTTGTCGTCGGGGCCCGGGGAATGCGTCCCTACAAAACCGACCAACGACCACCGACCAATGACCAACGACTAACCTAATTTTTTCCCTTGCACGAATCGTCAGAATGTTGTTAGTATGCCCCAGAAGTAAAACGACAGAGGTCGCCATAATGATTATCGGTATCGGAATAGATCTGGTGGAATGCGGGCGGTTCTTGGACTGGTCGGCTTTTAAGAAGCAGCGCATCTTCACAAAAAAAGAACTGGAATTCGCGGATAATGACAATGCTAATTCCGAACGGCATCTGGCCAATTTCTGGGCCGTTCGCGAGGCATTCGTAAAAGCCCTGGGGTGCGGATTCGGCGAAGACATAAGCTTTTCCGACGTATCCGTGACGCACGGCGACTGCGGCCAACCGGAACTGGTGCTGACCGGCGGCGCGAAGACCAAGCTGAAATCCATCGCGGGCGACGGCGCGCGAACATTCGTATCGGTCACCGACCAGGGCGATTATTCCGTAGCATTGGTCGTGATTGAAAAATAATTTTTCCCCCTCGTTAGAGGGGGAATTTTGCTTAACGAGGCAAGCCGCTTTTTCCGCGGCGCAGGCGAGTTTAGCAAAATAGGGGGATTATTTTTTAGAGGATAAATGTTTTATAAACCTTTTACAAAAACCACAAAGTAATTTTTGTCATTCCCGCGTAGGCGGGAATAGGGTCTATTAAACTTTCATTGTTTCTTGTTCTGTTCTAACCTTTTCAAAAACACTTCAATCAATTTGTCGGGACTCATCGCCCAATCAACGCCACCGGCC
>Ga0209629_10000044_pt1 | contig 49498 bp, 51 predicted proteins | sample TergutCu122P5_FD_187286 | JGI IMG/M metagenome (GOLD analysis project Ga0209629, IMG submission 187286) | Cubitermes ugandensis P5 segment gut microbial communities from Kakamega Forest, Kenya - Cu122 P5 (SPAdes) (version 2) | ecosystem: Host-associated > Arthropoda: Insects > Digestive system...
AAGGTCAAACCTGGCATGAAAAAAACTGAAATCACTGGGCTGAAACGGATGACCCCATCCTTGAATATGCAGAATTTCAAAAATACAAAATTAAGCAAATCAATTGAAATTATTTTTCAACAGCCTGATAAGCCCTGGTCGGCAACCGCACGGTCGCGCCCTGTGCGCCAAGCGCAATACCAGCGAACATCGGGCCGAGCAGCAGCGGGGCGGGTAGCCGCAGCGTGAGCAACAAGGCTGTGATCGCGGCAGTGGGCACAGCCAGCAGCAGCCATTGCAGGGCGGGACGGCACCTGGCCAGAAACGGTATGGCAGGCTCAGGCGCAACAGACATATCCAATTCTTTCACCTTATGGATAGTCCGAGGCCGCAGATGCTCCGTGCCTCAAGGCAGCCAATCCTCACGTAAGACATCTTCCATTTGCCACCGGCATTCGTCCGGAAAAACGTCGAGACCGGTTTCCTCGACGGCTTTCGCCACGGCGTCGGCCCAAACCTCGGCGACCCAATCACCGTCGTCCATGATGTGCCGTAAACTAGGGGTACGTTTGACCCGTAGAATGACACGTTTGCGCTGTTCCTTGATTGTCCGCAGCCAGCTCCGGCTTTGACGCTCCGGTTGGTATTGCCATTTCAACAAGTGCATCAGAAGGACGGCCATGCGGCTCGCCAGCTCTCGCTCCTCGCTTTTCCCCACGTCCTCGATCTCCTCGGCGATATTGGCGATGTCGAGTTCGGAAAACCTGCCGGCCCGCAACAATGCTGCCTGCCGGTTCGCCCAGGCAATGACATCGGTTTCGTAGCTTACCAAACTCATAAATACCTCCAAATCAAAAAGTCGTCCTACCTCACCAGCGCCAGCGCCGCCACTCGATCAAGCAGCATGGCCGCGATTTTACTTTTGCTGGCCAGGGGCAGCGTCTCGCTGCCGCCATCGGCGCGTAGCAGCAGCAGTTGGTTGGTATCGGTTTCAAAACCGGTGTTGTCGGCCTTGACATTATTGACCGCGATCAGGTCAAGGTTTTTCGCCGCCAGCTTCTTCCGTCCCGCCGCCTCAAGGTCACGGGTCTCGGCGGCAAAACCAACGAGAATCTGGCCGGGGCGTTTGCGGCGGCCAAGCTCAAGCAAAATGTCGGGATTGGCGCACAGCTGCATCGACAGATCAATCTGGTCTTTCTTCACTTTGTCGGCAAACACCTCCACCGGGCGGTAGTCGGCCACCGCCGCCGCTTTGATCACCACATCGGCATCCGCCGCTTCGGCCAGCACCGCTTCATACATTTCCAGCGCCGAAATTACGCGAATCAGCCGCACATCAGTGGGCACTTGCAAAGCGGTTGGGCCGCTGATCAAAACCACCTCGGCGCCACGCAGCATGGCCGCCTGCGCCAAAGCGTAACCCATCTTGCCGGAGGAACGGTTGCCGAGGAAACGCGCCGGGTCGATGGCTTCCCTGGTCGGCCCGGCGGTGACGACAATTTTCTTACCGGCCAAATCCTGCGGCGTCACAAGGCGCGCCAGGCGCGGCCAGACCGCCTCCCATTCGGCCAGCCGCCCTTGCCCTTCCTCACCGCAGGCCAGCGTGCCGGAGGTCGGTTCCAACACATGATAGCCGTAGCCGCGCAGGGTGGCGAGGTTGGCCCGCGTCGCCGCATGGGCATACATCTGGCTGTTCATGGCCGGGCAAACCAGCACCGGGGCGCGGCTGGCCAAAACCACCGTCGCCAGCAGATCATCGGCCTGGCCATGCGCCAAGCGTGCCAAGGTCTGGGCCGAAGCCGGGGCGACGAGGATGGCGTCAGCTTCCCGCGCCAAGCGGATATGCTGCATCTCTTCGCCGGCATCCGGCGCGAACATGTCGCCATGGACGCGGTTGCCCGACAAGGCGGCAAAGGTCAGGGGCGTGACGAAGCGCCGCGCCGCCGCGGTCATAATCACCGTAACGTTAGCTTCAGCTTTGGCCAACGCGCTGACCCAGCCCGCCACTTTGAAAGCGGCGATGCTGCCCGAAACGCCGACGACGATATTTTTCCCGGCGAAGGTATCCATAATTTTCCGATAAAAAAAGGCGGGCACAGTGCCCGCCCTGAAAAACAACGCCAAACCCGTTTACCTTAATTCCGCGATCCGCCAAAAAATCGCAGCAGCATGAGAAACAGGTTGATGAAGTCGAGGTACAGCCTCAAGGCGCCGATGACCGCGCCGCGCTGGATCATGGCATCGCCCTGTTCAAGGATGCCCTGCTCACCCATCTCTTTGATTTTCTGCACATCGTAGGCGGTGAGGCCGACAAAGATCAAAACGCCTAAAACGGAAATCGTCCAGTGCAGGCTGCTGCTGTGCAAAAAGATGTTCACAACCATGGCGATAAGAATGCCAATCAATCCCATGAACAGAAAAGACCCCAAGCCCGACAGATCGCGTTTGGTGATAAAGCCATAGAGCGACATGGCTCCGAACATGCCGGCGGTGATGACAAAGGTCGAGGCAATCGACGTCATCGTGTAGGCGAGAAAAATTACCGACAGGGTCAGGCCGTTCAGGGCGGCGTAGCCAACAAAGCAGCCGGTAGCGGCGCTGGGCGACATCTCCATGACCTTGGCCGACAGATACCAAACCAAGGCAATTGTGGCGATAAACAGCACCATCAGCGGTGCGCCGAGCAGGTGAAACACCAGACCGCTTTGCACCGTGAGCCAAGCCACCACCGCCGTCACCGCCAGGCCGATGGCCATCCAGTAAAAGACTTTGGCGAGAAAAATGCTGGCGGCGTCGCGGCGCGCCTGCGGCAAACTAATCGTCTGCGAACCCATGTTCATGTTGTTTCCTCCTTGGAGTGATGGTGAGTTTTTGCGCCAATTAAGAGAATATTGTAAGCAAACCGCCGGCCTTGGCAAGGGAAACCGGCGACGGCGCCCGTTGTTTTTGATTATTTGGCAATCCGTTTGACAAAGTCGCCCTTCGGATCGACCACTTGGCGAATCAGGCGGATTTCTTCAACCGTTGGCGCCGGGAACTCGCTGACACCCGGCGCGACCAGCAGCTCGAAGCCGGTATTTTCCTGGATGGATTCAACCGTCTCTCCGGGAAAGGTGTGGAGAATGCGCATTCTTTTCGTCTTCTCCTCAAAATCGAAAACACCCCTGGTGCTGATAAGCCGATACGGCCCCTTGCCCTGCATACCAGCTTTATGGCGGGCACCCTCAGAACCATCGAGATGACCGGGGCTGGTCATGTAAGAAAGCTTGTGGTTGAACTTCTTCTTGTCGTGGGGGACGATAAGAATGGTTCGTTCGCAGGAGGCGGCCATGTCGCTGGCGCCACCGGAACCGGGCAGGCGGATTTTCGGCTTATTGTAGCCCGCCGGAAAATCACCCATCATCGTCGAGTTGAGGTTGCCGTACATATCCACCTCGGCGCCGCCGATGAAACCGAAATCGGCAAAGCCGCGCTGGGTCAGCTCGAAAGCGCTGTTCAGGCCCTTCAAGTAGGAAGCGCCGGTACAGGTCTTGGAGTCACCGACCGAGATGGGGAGGCCGTGTTGCAAAGGCGGGCCAACGGCGCCGGCTTCAAAGACCGGGATCAATCCCGGTGCGTGCGTCACAATCGCCAAAAGCGAGGCGACCATCGGGAGACCGGTGCCGACAAAGACCACTTTATTGTCTTCCAGCATTTTCGCGCCCGCCACCACAATGATTTCTTGGGCGGTATAATCCGTCGATACTGTCATAATGACTCCTAATCTGAAAAGTTCGGCATGATTCCAAGAAGATGCACCGTGTCATGCCAGGCGTTCGCAGTGATAGGTTTCCGCGAGCTGGTCGGCAATCAGCCTCTTGTTCGGGAACTTCTCGATGTAGTCCTCAAACGTGGCCACGCCGAAGACATTTTCGTCATACCAAGCTTTCAATTTATCGGCTGGACCACCCTTGACCATCGGCGCGATGAGGGCGAGGAATTCGCGGATGGCGTCGCCATTGTAATAATAGTGGCGGCGACAAGCGGCGGGATAGGCGCCGAACGGCACATGGACAACGGCATCGACCGCCATGAATGGAATCGCCACATCTTTCGGGTTGTTGACGATCAGTTCATGGGAAACAAGCTGCTCGCAGGTGACGATGGTATGGGCGGAGGCCATGGCGATTTCCGGGCAGGTGGCATCGGAACCCCGGATAATGCAGTTGCCGTACATGTCGGCGGCCTGCACATGAATCAAGCCGACATTGGGGTGGCTCGCGGGCACGAGAGCGATGGGGCGACCGGTAAAGGGACAGTCTACGATCTTGGTACGGCTGGTATTTTTTATATCCCCGCCCAGCGGGCCACGGGTGGGCATGAAAGGCAGCCCCACAGCTCCGGCCTTGAAACGGGCGGACATATTGTAGTTGCTCCAGTCCTCGATCTCGACTAGGCCGCGTTCGGCCAGATAGCGCCATGCCTGGGACAGGCCGTAGCCCTCGTGCGCCCAATAGGCCAACTCGATCCGCTTGATCGAACAATGATCAGGGCGCACCATCATAGCGCCGCCCAAAAGTTCCGGGGCCATGCCCGCCGATTGAAAGGAAAGGGTAATATCTCTGAACCCCTGCCGGATCATCTCGTGACAGGTGGCAATGGGTTGCCGCGTGTTGACAAAACCGCCAATACCGACGTTATCGCCGGGCTTGACAAAACGGGCGACCGCCTCTTTTAAGGTCATCCGCTTGTCTCGCATCGATTTATCTTTGTTGACGAGGGCTTCCCTGGCCTCATCGGGTGATAGGCCGGTCCAGAACATTTTGGCGTTCGTTTCCAATGCGTACCTCTTTTTTAAAGCATTCGCGTTGCTCGAACGCCATACGAGACGGCATTCGGTTCTTTTATGGCAAAAGCGACAGAAAAGCTTTTCAAGCACGCCTCATCCATGACGCTCACTCCAGCCGCGCCAGATAATCGTCATAGGCATGGCGCAGGCCATCGCGCAGGCTGTAGTGGGGATGCCAGCCGAGTTGCCGTAAACGCGAGTTATCCATCAGCTTCTGCGGCGTGCCGTCGGGTTTCTCGGTATCGAATTGAATTTTTCCCGTGAAACCCACCACTTCGGCAACCAGTGCCGCCGTCTCGGCGATAGTGTGGTCGATGCCGCTGCCGACATTCAAGAAAGATGGCGCGGGTAGCGCGAAATGGCTGGCCGGCATGCCCATGACATAGACGCAGGCCCGCGCCATATCATCGACATGCAGAAACTCGCGGCGCGGTGTGCCACTGCCCCACAGCGGCACTTTCGGCGCGGCATCATGGATAGACTGGAAATTTTCGTCCAAATCCAAGGCGGCCAGAACATCCGCCGGAATAGCGCCGTAGATCCTGGCGTTGCGCCGGATCGCCGCCCAATCTTTCTCGCTAGCCAACCGCGCCAGATGAAACTTGCGGATCATCGCCGGAATCACATGGCTGCCCACTAGATCATAACTATCACCAGGCCCATAGAGATTGGTTGGCATGACCGAGCGAAAATGGACGCCGAATTGGCGGTTGTAAGCTTCACAGAGCTTGATGCCGGCGATTTTGGCGACGGCATAAGGCTCATTGGTTGGCTCCAGCGGCCCGGTCAGCAGATATTCTTCGCGGATTGGTTGTGGCGCCAATTTCGGATAGATGCAGGAACTGCCGAGAAAAAGGATATGCCGCACGCCAGCACGCCAAGCTTCGTGGATGACGTTGGTGGCGATTTGCAAATTTTCATAAATAAATTCGGCTGGATAGCTGTCATTGGCCTGAATCCCCCCTACCCTGGCCGCCGCCAGCACCACCTGGTCGATGCCTTCATTCTGAAAAAACTCCCGCGTCGCCTGCTGGTTGGTCAGGTCGAGGTGGCGGTGAGTACGGGTGACGATGTTGCCGAAACCGGCTTCCTGAAGCTGGCGGAGAATCGCCGCGCCAACCATGCCGCGATGGCCGGCGACGAATATTTTGTTTTCCGTGTTGTGAATCGGCTGAATTTCTTCGGTCATGGCCGTGTGGAAATTAAAAAGTTTAAGGAACCGAAGCCAGGTGTAAGAGCAGCACTTCACACACCAAGGCGCGGTTACAGTTGCGCGCCAATTGGCGCCGAGCATCATCAATACGGCGCAATCTACCAGATATTTCCTGGGAACTGAAGCCACCTGACGGCGAACTTGGCGGCGAGCCCGGCGACTGGGTTGACAACAAATATTCGCTATCGGCAAAAAGGGGCGCGGCCAGCGCCGCCCGCAGCAGTTCGAGAAAAAGCGACAGATTGTCCTTTTGTTCGCTGATTTCTTCGGCCAGCGGCAACAGCGCCAGCACCGCCTCGGCAGGCGAGTTGGCCGCTGAGGCCAGCGCCGCCAACAGCCGCCGCAACAAGGGAATCATATTGTATTCATGCAGAACGAGCGCCCGTCCCGGACTGCCGTCGCTGAAACGGGCCAAAAATCGCGCCGTTTCCTCACTACTGTCAGGCAGCAGCAGGCGTTTGACAATTGTCAGCGTGTCGGCTTCGGTCAGCGGCAGAAAAGGCACGGTCTGGCAGCGCGAGACAATGGTCGGCAGCACCTCGCGCGAGGCTTCCGCTGTCAGAATCAGGATATTACCGGGCGGCGGTTCTTCCAGCGTTTTCAGCAGGCTGTTAGCAGCGGCGGTCTGCATGGCGTGCACATCCCGCATGACGACGACACGGTAGGCGGATTCATAGGGAGGATAGGTGATGGCGCGGCTCATCTCACGCACTTGATTAATTTTAATCGCCTCCTTTTCCGCCTCGATGACCAGGAAATCCGGGTGATTGCCGGATTGCAGCTTGCGGCAAGAAAGACATTCGCCGCAGGCTATTCCCGGTTGGCCGTTCGGCGAGCCGCCACGGCAGTTCAGGGCTGCCGCCAGGCCACGGGCGAACAGGCGTTTGCCGACACCCGCCGGGCCGCGAAACAAGAGAGCGTGTGGCAGACGTCCATGGGCCAGCATTCGCCCGACCATCTTTTTGGCGCGCTCCTGACCCAGAACGCTGGTGTAACAGAACGGCTCGTCCATCGGCGTCAGAACAACGATCCTTGACGAGGAAGGGATATTGGCGGTTCGGATTCCGGCACTTTACTTTCGCCACGGCGGATGGCCTGGGCTTGCTCTTCGGCCCGCTGTGGTTGAAATTTTTCGATATAAAGATAGCGCTCCAGCGCCCTCTGGTAGTCCGTCCAGCCCATGCCTTCCTCTTTTCTTTCCCGCCGCAAGCGCTCGAACATGTTCATCTTAGCGTCGAGGTCGTCGATCATACTGAGCAGAAAGGCTTCAACGGTCATCGGCACAACCGGCGAACCGTAGTCGAGGCGGCCATGGTGGCTTAAAATGCAGTGCTGAAGCTGCATCAACAATTCTTCGGGAAAATCCCTCTGTCGCCGCGCCGCTGCGCTGACCATGGTAGAGGTTATGCTGATATGGCCCAACAGCCTGCCGACGTCGGTATAGTCGATGGCGCCGTTATCGTCTTTCAGCTCTTCCAGTTTGCCCAGATCATGCAGCAGCACGGCGGCGACGAGCAGATCGCGGTCAACTCCCGCATAATGCCCAGCCAGGAGATCGGCGACTTTCACCATCGACAGGATATGTTCCAGCAAACCGCCGACATAAGCGTGGTGAAAATTTTTCGCCGCCGGGGCATCCTGGATATTGTCGGCGCGCTCGCCATAAACATGCTTCAGCAGGTTATTCAGATGCGGGTTTTTTACCGAGGCGATGACATTGCCGAGTTCGGCGGCCATCTCGTTGCGGTCGCGCGGGCTGACGACAATGAAATCGGCGAGAGTGACATCTTTTTCGGCCACAGCTTCGAGCGATTCCAGCCGCAGTTGAGGTTTCTGGTTATATTCTTCGACGCGGCCCCGGATCTCGACAAAATTACCGACCCGGCAAATACCGCGCAAGGCATCAACATCGTCCCAGATATTGCCGCTCAATTCGCCTGACTTGTCGGCGACGGTCAGGGCAATATAGGGTTTGCCGGCCTTGGTCAGGGCCTCACGCATGGCCTTAACGCGGAACAGGTCATTGAAACGGTCACCTATTTTCAGGTCGGCGATGAAGATTTTTTTTGTCATTTCAGGCATACAAGAACTCTTCCAAATGCAACTCAGTCGCTTCCCGCAGGCTGGCTACCGCCTCCTTAATGGTCTCGCCTCGACTGGCTGCTCCCACTTCCGGGCACTGCGCCACATACAATCTTTCTTCTTTGTGGACAATCGCGGTGAAAGTACGCATCTCGTGTTCCTCTTATCGTTCTTTTGCTTATTCCTTGGATTTCCCTAGCCATAGCCAGCCGCTTCAGAGCCGACTGAGTTTGTTCCGGACTACCGCAATGCTGTTATAGGCTAGGGTGGTGCTGGAATGCTCTTTTCCCAACACTTTTTCCCAGATAACCAGGGCCTTCTGAAACCATACCAGCGCCTGGGCATAATCGCCTTGCTGTTTGTAGACTAGAGCAATGTTGTAATAGGATCGAGCGGTGTCTGGGTCCTCTTTTCCCAACACCTTTTCCCTGATGGCCAGAGCCTTCTGAAACCCTTCCAGCGCCTTCGCATAATCGCCTTTGCTGTCATAAATCACCGCAATGTTGCTATAGGTTATGGCAGCGTCGAGATGCTCCTGCCCCACAGCATTTTTAGTAATATGGTTTTCGGTGGAATTTTTCATCCAATTCCAATAATCATTGACGGATTTTATCTCCCAATCATGGAAATTTCTCAAGCTGCCACTGACCAAATAGTGTTCCAAAAGAGCGATACTTCTTTCAGTCCGGCTCGTGTATTCGTCCTCTTCTCCGAGTGTGACTATGTAAATATTGTAGACTTGATACAATTGGGCCAGAGCCTTTTGGTATTCCCCCATTCTCATATATATGGAACGGATTTTATTGTAAGTTGCAAAAGTATCGGGGTGTTCCTGGCCCAAGACTTTCTTGCGAATGGTCAAAGCCTTGTCCAAAAACTTCAGAGCCTGGTCGAGGTCGCTTTCCATTTCATACATCTTGGCGACGTCATCGTAATCCGAGGCGGTCTGTGGGTGCTCCTCACCCAAAATCTTTTCGTCAATAGCCAGAGCCCGCTGGTAGCATTCCATAGCCTCGACATAATCGTTTAGGTGTTCAGAGACTACCGCAATGTCGTCATAGGCTAGGGCGATGTTGGGATGCTCTTTTCCAAACACCTTTTCCGTGATGGCCAGAGCCTTTTGATACCCTTCCAGCGCCTGGGCATAATCACCTTCGCAGAAATTGGCTTTCGCATCCTGAACCACAGCGTCGAGGATGGCTTTCAGACTGTTTTGGGCCGTGGTAAACGATACGACTTTCATAAATGACCTCAAATTTTCCAGGCTGGAACCGCGATAGCATCTCCCGTCAGCGGCATGAAAAGGGATACAGGCGGATGAGGGCGCCGGACCCGTGCTTTTTTCCAGCTATTATTAGCTATTTCATTTCACACATTGAACCGGAAGTGCATACAATCGCCATCGGCGACCACATACTCTTTGCCCTCGACCCGCATCAGCCCCTTTTCCTTGGCCTTGGCCTCGCTGCCGCAGGCAACGTAATCATCGTAGGCGATGACTTCGGCGCGGATGAAGCCCTTTTCAAAATCGCTGTGAATCTTACCCGCCGCGCCCGGCGCTTTAATGCCTTTTGGGGTGGTCCAGGCTTTCGTCTCTTTTTCGCCAACCGTGAAAAAAGTCTGCAAACCGAGCAGTTCATATCCGGCCTTGATCAGCCGGGTCAAGCCGGATTCAGCCATGCCGAGCGAAGTGAGAAATTCTTTTTGCTCGCCAGGTGTAAGGCCGCTGATTTCCTCCTCAATGGCCCCGGAAATCATCACTACCGCCGCCTTTTCTTCCTTAGCGGCTTTTTCCAGGCAACGGACATGATCGTTGCCGCCCGTCACGTCGTCTTCGCTGACATTGGCGACATAGAGCACCGGTTTACTGGTCAGAAGACACAATTCTTTGACTAATTTTTCTTCGATTTCATCGCTGATTGGCATCCACCGCGCCGCCTGACCACCGTCGAGCAGTGCCAATAACCTTTCAAGAAAAGCGACCTGGATTTTCGCGGTCTTGTCGCCGGATTTGGTCATCGTTCTCGCCTTGTTCAAGCGCTTGTCCACCGTCTCCATATCGGCCAAGATCAATTCCATGGTGATGACTTCGCGGTCACGGTCAGGGTCGATGCCGCCTTCGACATGAATGACGTTGTCGTCCTCGAAGCAGCGGATGACATGAACGATAGCGTCCACCTGGCGGATATGGCCGAGAAACTGGTTGCCCAGACCCTCGCCTTTGCTCGCGCCCTTGACCAGGCCGGCAATATCGACAAACTCCATCTGCGTGTTGACTTTTCGCTTGGTCTTGACCAAATCGGCCAGTATATCGAGGCGGGCATCTGGCACTTCGACGATGCCGACATTGGGCTCGATGGTGCAGAAGGGATAATTTTCCGCGCTTATGCCGGCGGCGGTGAGAGCGTTAAAAATCGTCGATTTGCCGACATTTGGCAAGCCGACGATACCACAGCGAAAACCCATGACTTCCTCTTGTTTGGAAAAGGGCGAAAAGCCGCAAAGACGAGAAATGGAACCATCCACGAAACTGATAAAAATACCATATCCACCGGCAAAAGGGAAAGAGCCTCGCCCCAAAGTCGCGCCTGAAGATATGCCTTACAGACACTTCCTGGATTTTCAAGAAAAAACTTCCCAGCCTTCGAGATAATCGCTATCTTTATTGGTTTCGCCAACCGCCGCGAGGGGCCTGCCCATGGCCCGGCGGCGGCAATTGCCGCAATCTGTTCGCGATGCCTCGGGAAGGAGTGAAGTCATGGATTATCGGGCAACCTTGAATCTGCCGCAGACCAGTTTCGCCATGAAGGCCAATCTGGTTCAGAACGAGCCAAAGATGTTGAAAAAGTGGGAACAGGACGACCTGTACAAGCGCATTCAGCAGGTGGCCGCCGGTAAGCCGCTGTTCGTCCTGCACGACGGCCCGCCCTACGCCAATGGCAATATCCATCTCGGCACCGCCTTCAACAAAATACTGAAAGACATTATCATGCGGTCGCGGCGGCTGGCCGGTTTTAACGCCCCCTACGTTCCCGGCTGGGATTGCCATGGCCTGCCGATCGAGCACAATGTCGATAAGGAATTAGGTGACAAGAAAAACGCCATCCCAAAAATATCGAAACGCGCCGCCTGTCGCAAGTATGCGGAAAAATTCATTAAAATTCAGAAAGAAGAATTCAGGCGACTGGGTGTTTTAGGTGATTGGGATCATCCCTATTTAAGCATGTCGTTCGACTACGAAGCGGCCATCGCCCGTGAATTCAACCGCTTCCTCTTCGCCGGTTCGGTGGTGCGGAACAAGAAGCCGGTGTATTGGTGTCCGACCTGCGTCACAGCTTTGGCCGAAGCGGAAGTCGAGTACGCCGATCACCATTCACTGTCACTCTACGTCAAATTTCCGTTGGCAAGTGATTGTAGCGATATTTCACCGATATTCGCCGGGCACAACACCTATGTCGTCATCTGGACGACAACGCCGTGGACGCTGCCGGCCAACCTGGCCATCGCCTTCCATGCCGATTTTATTTACGCGGCAGTTAAAGTAGGCGAAGAAATCTGGGTTATAGCCAAGGAGCGGGTCGCCGCCGTCATGGAGCAGGCGGGCATCTCCGACTATGAAATTGCCGCCGAATTTTCCGCCAAGACTCTGGAAAACCGTCATTGCCGTCACCCGTTCATGGAGCGTGATTCGCTGTTGGTGCTGGCCGATTATGTGACGCTCGACGCCGGCACCGGCTGCGTCCACACCGCGCCCGGCCATGGCGCCGACGACTACCAGACCGGCGGGCGTTACGGCCTCGAGACCCTGTCTCCCGTCGATGATTTTGGCAATTTCACCGCCGAGGCCGGGCCATACGCCGCTTGCCATGTACCAGAGGTAAACCGGCAAATCGCTGACGACCTGGCGAAAAGCGGTATGCTCGTCCATGAACACGACCTGGAGCATAGTTACCCCCACTGCTGGCGCTGCAAAAAACCGGTCATCTACCGGGCAACGCCGCAGTGGTTCATCTCGATGGAGAAAAACGACCTGCGCACTAAAGCGCTGGCGGAAATCCGGCGCGTTACCTGGACGCCGGCTTGGGGCATGCAGCGGATTTACGCGATGATCGAAAACCGGCCCGACTGGTGCCTGAGCCGCCAGCGGAGCTGGGGTGTACCGATCACGGTTATCACCTGTCAAAGCTGTGGCGAGATCGTCAAAGACGAAGTCGTCGCCGAACGCATTGACCAACTCTTTCGCGCTGAGGGCGCCGACGCCTGGTTCCGCCACGATGTCGCGGCTTTTCTTGGCGACGGATACCGCTGCCCGCATTGCGGCGGCGGCGCTTTCAAAAAAGAAGAGGATATCCTCGATGTCTGGTTCGATTCCGGCGTCAGCCACGCGGCGGTGTTGGAACAGCGCCCGGAACTGCGCTCGCCCGCCGATTTGTATCTTGAAGGCAGCGACCAGCATCGCGGCTGGTTCCACAGCGCCCTGTTGACCTCGGTCGGCACGCGAGGCCGGGCCCCGTACAAAGGTGTGCTCACCCACGGCTACGTCGTCGATGGCCAGGGCCGCAAGATGTCGAAATCGGTTGGCAATGTCATCGCTCCCGGCGAGGTCATCGGCAAGTACGGCGCGGAAATTCTGCGTCTGTGGGTAGCCAGCGAAGATTATCGTGACGATGTCAAAGTTTCGGATGAAATTCTGCGACAGATTTCCGATTCCTACCGTAAAATCAGGAATACCATCCGCTACCTGCTCAGCAATCTGGCCGACTTCGACCCGAATTTAGCGGTGGCCTTTGCCGATATGACCGAACTCGACCAGTGGGCGCTCAGCCGTTTCGAGGAATTGCGGCGCAAGGTGGTGGAAGACTACGGCAACTATGAATTTCATGGCATCTACCAGGCTATCAACTACTTCTGCGGCACGACGATGAGCGCCCTCTATCTCGACATCATCAAAGACCGGCTGTATGCCGACGGCACCGCTTCCACCGTCCGCCGCTCGGCGCAAACGGCGCTCTATGCCATTGCCACCGGCCTGTTGCGGCTGATCAGCCCGATCCTGCCCTTCACCGCCAGCGAAGCCTGGGATAGCCTGCATCGCCGCTGCACCGACGCCGCCGTCGAAGGCGGCATTTTCTTCACAGAATTTCCCGGAGCCGGGCCAACGCTCGATAACGCCCGCGAGGAGCGCTTTCGTAAGCTCCTGCGCTTGCGCGGTGAAATTACCAAGGCCCTGGAAATCGCCCGCCGCGACAAGGTGATCGGTCATCCACTCGAAGCTCAGGTCGATGTTAAAGCGGCAGGCGAATTGGCGCAATTTATCAGCAAGGAAACGGCCAGCTTGCGCGAGTTGGCCATCGTCTCTGGCCTGACTCTCGTCGATACGTTGCCGCAAGAACAGGTTTTTGTCAGTGAGGAAATTCCGGAACTGAGTATTGCCGTGCGCCCAGCCACCGGGGAAAAATGCGAGCGCTGCTGGACACGCAGCGAATCGGTCGGCCAGGATGCGATCCATCCGAGCCTGTGCGCCCGCTGCTGCGCCGTGCTTGCCGCTGGGGATGTGCCGGGAAAATAGTTTTATTTTTGTAAGCGAGAATATCATGCGCTCCACCGACAACATACAAAAGACCTTTGATGGGACGAACATCCAACCCGAATTATCGGTAGTTACCTCGACCATTCGCCAAATAGCACCACAAGCAAAGGTATTCCTTTTTGGCTCATTCGTTGATGGAAGACCGCATAAATACAGTGATTTTGACCTGTGTGTGGTTGTCCCGGAATTGTCAGGGGACCGTTTTGACTTGATGGACAGAATTCGCGAGGGGATCTTCGATAAAACAAGCCTGCCCACGGATATACTGTTATTTACCAATGCCGAATTCGAGCGAAATGCGGAGAAAAAGTCGAAAATCCAATATATGATCGCCCACAATGGAGTGTTGCTGAATGCCTGATGACGATACACGCGAATGGCTCAATTATGCCCACATGGATTATGGAGTGGCGGTGTTTTTACAAGGACACCGACCAGTTCCCATTGAAATCATTTGCTATCACTGTCAACAAGCCGCTGAAAAAGCGATCAAATCGGTACTTGTCAACGGTGAAAAAGAAGTTCCACGTATCCACGATCTGCCCAAGCTTCTTGCGTTGGCTTCCCAGCAATGGCCTTCAATTACTGAACTTTTTAAGCAGGCAAACCGTTTGACGAATTACGCGGCATTCACCCGTTATCCAGGGGGAGTCGAACTGACCGAGGCGGATATGCGATTGGCTTTGCAATACGCATGGGACATCATCCACCGTATTGAAACGGTTTTGACGCCAAAGTAATCGTAAACACGGTAAAAGTCATCGTGCAAAACAAAAATACGATACTCTACTTCCTCGTCATTCTGTTCGTCGTTGCCGCCGATCAAGCTACCAAGGCGCTGATCATGCTGTCCTTTTCACCGTATGAATCGCGGCCCGTCATCGACGGTCTGTTCAATCTCGTCTATGTCACCAACACCGGCTCCGCTTTCAGCTTTCTCGCCAGCGCTGGCGCCTGGGGGCATTGGTTTTTCGTCGCCGTTGCCGTTCTCGCCATTGTCGGCTTCACGGCAGGCTGGTGGGCCTGGGCGCGGGATAAGCGGTTGCTGACTGTGGCCATGGCGCTGATTGTTGGCGGCGCCATTGGCAATCTCATCGACCGGCTGCGTTTCGGCGCCGTGGTCGATTTCCTCGATGTCATGATCGGCTCCTACCATTGGCCGGCTTTCAATGTCGCCGACGCCAGCATCTGTGTCGGCGCGATTTTGTATATTGTCGCGGCCATGCTGGCTGACCGGCCAGCGAAAGAGAGAAAAATATGAAAATCGCCGTAATGTTTCCCGGACAAGGCTCCCAGTATCTGGGCATGGGTCTGACTTTTGCGGCGGAAGACGCCGCCTGCGCCGCCCTCTTGCAAAAGGCCGAAAAAGTTTCCGGTCAGCCGCTGGCGCGATTCATGGGCGATGGCCCCATGGAAAAGCTGACGGAAAATGCCGTCCTGCAACCGGCAATCACCGTCACCAATCTGATCTGCTGGGAAATGACTAAACGTTTCCTGCCAGCGGAGAATATCCATTTTTTTGCCGGGCACAGTCTCGGCGAATACAGCGCTCTGTGCGCGGCGGGCGTGCTGACGCCTACCGACGCCTTGAAGCTGGTGACGGTCCGTGGCCAGTTGATGGAGCGTGAAGGCCGCGCCAATCCCGGTGGCATGCGGGCGGTACTGGGCCTGCCGCTGGCAAAAATTCAGGAAATTATCACGGCCTATAAAGGCGATGGCGTTGTCTGCGCCGCCAACCACAACACCGCCGAGCAGATTGTCATCTCCGGCACATTCGCCGCCCTTGACGCTGTCGGCGAGGAAATTGCCGAGGCCGGCGGCAAGGTGATTGCCTTAAACGTCAGTTGCGCCAATCACAGTCCACTTCTGGCCGGCGCCGTGCCGGAATTCGCCACGGCGCTCGCCACCGTCACTTTCAATAAACCCAACACTCCAGTTTATCTGAATGCCACCGCCGCCACCGAAGACGAACCACAAGCCATCCGCACCATTATGGAGCGGCAGCTCGTCTCGATGGTGCGCTGGCGGGAAAGCATCGGAGCGATGCTGGCCTCGGGCGTTGACACCTTTATCGAAGTGGGGCCGAAAACGGTGCTGAAAGGGATGATGAAAAAGCTGCTCCCAAAAGGCGAAAAAGTGACGGTCTTGCAGGTTGACAGCCCGGAAACGCTGGCCTCCTGTAAACAAATGATGGAATGATCAAAAAATATTTATGGAAAAGGCGCAACTTTCCGCTTCGATTCTTTCGCGCAAGCTCGAACCGGCGAAAAGAATATGCTAAACTGTTCGTTTATGAGATAATAGCACGGTGCCAGAAAGCGCCACGGAAACGGATTCATAGTCGTCGCAAATGGCCGAGGAGGAAACATGGCAAACAGACAGTATGAATTTTCCTGGGATTTCATCGGTGATGTCGAGGAAGGGCGCCCGAATCTTGGCAATACCACCCGCATCGAGGTATACCGCCTATTCCAATACACCTTGCGGGATGTCCTCGAAGCCCGCTATGGCACGGAAGAAGCGGACCGTATCCTCTATGACGCCGGCTACAAAGCCGGAATCGAATTTTGCCGGCAAGTCGTCGAAGCGGAATCAAAGACAGAAAACCTCGACGACTTCGTAAAAAAGGTCAAAGAGAAACTCCTCGAATTCAAGATCGGCATCCTGCGCCTTGAACAGGCCAATGCCGACTCGTTGACCTTCATCCTGAGTGTGGCCGAAGATCTGGATTGTTCCGGTCTGCCGGATATGGGCCACGCGGTTTGCACCTATGACGAAGGCTTCATCGCCGGCATCTTCCATCACCACAGCGGCAAGGATTTCGATGTCAAGGAAATCGACTGCTGGTGCACCGGCGACCGCACCTGCCGGTTCCAAGTGCAGCCGAAAGCGGTCTGAAAGAGCTTTCGCGAGAGCTTTCGCGTCACTGCCAGCGGAGAAACATCGTGTCCACCGATTCATCTTTCCCGCCTGTTCCGGATGAAGAGATGGCTCTCGCCGAAAAAGTCGTCGAGTACATGTTGCTCGTACTCGGCTCGCCAAGGCACAAGGATGAAAGCCTGCCGGAAGAGCTGCGGACGGTCAAAAATTTTGAGCGATTGTCTTCTCTTGCCTGGGCTATCCGCAAAATCGCTTTGGAGCTTGGCAAAGGCGATCTCAAATTCACCTCCAGCGAAAAAGGCGTGGTCATCGGCGGTCTCAAAGCCATGCAGGCCAATTTGCAGCATTTGACCTGGCAGGCCAAGCAAATCGCCGGTGGCGACTACAGCCACAAGGTGGATTTTCTTGGCGAGTTTTCCGAAGCCTTCAACATCATGACCGAGCAACTGGCCAACCGCATCACGCGCCTGCTCAATACCAGCGAGGAATACAAAGATAAATCCTTCCGGGATCCACTGACCGGGATGTACAACCGCATGGCCTTCATGCACTACGCCGAAACGATACTGGACCGAACCGAAGCGGGAACTCTGTCCTGCTTGCTCATCGCCGATATCGACAAGTTCAAATATGTGAACGACTACTATGGGCATTTGTGTGGCGATGAAGTGCTGAAGGTATTCGCCACCTGTCTGCTGGATGGTATTCGTCCTTCCGATCTCTGCTGCCGCTACGGCGGCGAGGAATTTCTCATTTTGCTGCCGCACACGCCGCTCGCAAAGGGTCTGGCCACCGCCGAACGCCTGCGTTCCAACGTGGAGCGGCTTGCCATCACCTGCGCTGGCGCCAATCTGTCGATCACCGCCAGCTTCGGGGTCAGTGAAATCAGCGGCAAAACCGCCGATGCCTCATTTACCGATATAATCACCGCCGCTATCGGCCAGGCCGACGCCAATCTCTACCGGGCGAAAGAGGCGGGACGCAACCAAGTCATCGGCTGATGAACTGTGGCGCTCGCGTACTCGCTGAAGAAATCGTTCAAGGCCGCCGTCTGACCCTTGACAATGCCTTGGCCTTGGCTGAAAACGAAACCGCTACCAATTTGTTCGCTCTGGCCGATTTCCTGCGCCGCCGCTTTCATGGCGATCGCGCCGATCTCTGCTCGATCATCAACGCCAAAGCCGGCAAGTGCCCGGAAAATTGTGCCTTCTGCGCTCAATCGGCGCGCCATCAAAAGACCGTCACCGACAGCTATGATGTCGTCGATGCCGATGTCGCTCTGGCTATGGCCAAAGAAAACGAGGCCGCTGGCGTAGCCCGTTTTTCCCTGGTCACCACCGGGCGTGAGCTGAGCGACGCGCAACTCGCGCGCTGTCTCACTATCTTCGAGCGATTGGGCAAAGAAAGCAAACTGTCGCTGTGCGCTTCGATGGGTTTTCTCACCCCGGAAAAGGCGGCGCGGCTGTATGCAGCGGGCGCGCGACGCTACCATTGCAATTTGGAAACCAGTCGGGAATTTTTCCCGCAGATCTGCACCAGCCACCATTGGCAGGACAAAATCGAAACGCTTAACATTGCCCGCGACGCCGGACTGGAACTCTGCTCCGGCGGCATCATCGGCATGGGTGAAAGCCGCCGCGACCGTTTGTCGTTGGCCATCACGCTACGCGAAATGGGCGTCCGGTCCATACCGATCAACATCCTCAATCCCATCCCCAGCACACCGCTGGCGAAGGCGCCGCCGCTGCCGCGAGAGGAAATTCTGCTCACTTTCGCCCTGTTCCGCATCATCGTGCCGGAGGCCGTCATCCGCACCGCCGGCGGGCGCTCGCTGCTCGGCGAGGCGCAGGAAGATTGTTTCCGTGCTGGCGCCGGTGGCGCTATCGTCGGTAATTACCTCACTACCCTTGGCCGTGACATCGCCAGTGACCGCGCCATGTTTGCTCGTCTGGGATTTTTGTTGTAGGTTTTGTCCAAACCACGACGGTCACTCCGTCCAATTTCTCATCCTTGAAATTTCCAGGAGGCACCATGTCCAGATGCATCGTCACCGAACTCGCCGCCAATTTTGAACGCACCCACGGCTTTTACCTGCAATTCATCGACCAGTGTCCGGATGAGCTTTGGGCGGAGAAATTCGGTCGTTGGCCGCTCTGGCAGCATATTGTTCATGTTTACGGCTGCGTTGAGCACTTCGTGCTCCAGGACGGTCAGCAGCCTACCCCCTATCCCTGCAAGGTGATCGATATCGTCGCCTTCGAGTTTGCCGAGGACGCTATGGTGGATAAGGCCGCCATGCGCGCCTATATGCTGACCACGAAAGCTAACGCCGACACCTATATCGACACGCTTACCGACGCCATGCTCGGTGAAAAAAACGCTGGTTACAGCGCCCGCCGAAAACATGGTACTGGAGACTGTAGCCACGCCCTGACGTTGTCTATGTTGGCCGGGCACGCCTATTACCATTTCAGCATCCTGGATACCGCCCTACGCGAATATGGATGCAAAGGGATTTATTAGACTTTCACAACCACTTTTTCAAACGGAAGAAAAGAAGAGTCAGGCAAGATGACAGCAGCATCATGGCAAGCGCCATCGGATAGCCAAAAGGCAGATGCAGCTCCGGCATTTGATCGAAATTCATGCCGTACAGCGAACCGATCAAGGTCGGCGGCATGAACATGACAGTAACAACGGTGAAGATTTTGATGACGCGGCTTTCCTCGAGGCTAACCAGGCCGATGAAGGTATTCTGGAGGAATTCCAAACGCTCGAAATTGAATGAAGCGTGTTCGAGCAGCGAATTGACGTCTTTGATCATGATGGTGATATCGCTTTTTTCTTCTTTCGGGATAAGCCGGCTTCTCAAAAGCGATGAAAGTATCCGTTGTTTTTCGATAATATTTTCACGAATGGCGATGGTAGTGGTCTGAAGAGCGGCGATTTGGAGCAGCAGGTCGCGGTCGGTATCCCGTCCCGCTACCAGATGGTTGCTGACCATATTGATTTTGGCCGTGATATGCTCGATGAAGTCGGCGTCGAAGTCGATGCGCGTTCCCAAAATTGCTAAAAATATCTCACGGCCATCGTGAGGGCGAAGGGCGCGGAGTTTTTGCGACACCTTGGTAAAGGTGTGAAATTCCATGGCGCGCTGGGTAAAGAGCACCTTGTCCTTCAGGATGAAAGACACCGGCGAATTGTTAAACGAATCGCCGAGCTGAAAGAGGAAATTGAGGTTGACACCAATTTCGTCCTCGGTTTCCATATAGCGTGAACTGCTTTCGATCTCCTCGCTCTCCTGCCGCGTGAACAACTCGACCCCAAAATGCTGTTCGATTCGCCGCCGCTCCTCTTCCGTCGGGTTGACGAGATCGACCCAGAAAATGCCGTGGACCGGCGGTTCGGTCGCTTGCTGGGCATGACCCTGCTGGAGAACAAAATAATTGATCATGCTTATTCCTCATTCCGCAATGCGCCGCACTGGTTCACCAGCGCGCAATTCCGGACATTGGCCGGAGACCTGGCATCCGGTTTCCACGTTTCCATCACTTCGCCGCCAAGCAATTTGTCAAGCGAAACGATTTGCAAATCTCGCTGACCGATACCGGCGACCAAGGCTTCGAGTTCAGCCAGCCAGGCGGCAATCGTCGCCCGCCGTGGCGGCACGTCGTGCAGCAACAGAATATCATCACCGCGAATATCCGTCAAAATCCAAGCGGCAAGACCTTTGATACGCCGATTGCCAAGATCGCAGGGACGGCGGCGAAAGGTTACCATTTCAAGCCCCATGGCGGCCATGACCGGGGCGTAGCTGGGCGTGACAATTCCCACCGGTGGACGGAAAATTTTCGTATGAATGCCCAACTCAGCGAGGATATTTTGGGTAGCGGCAATTTCCGTCAGCGCCCGCCCGACGCCACGGAACATCAACAAATTATCGTGGCTCGTCGAGTGATTGCCAATCGTATGGCCGTCACGGACGATTTGCCTGATTATGTCCGGGAAACGCCGCGCCTTGTCGCCATTGACAAAAAAGGTGGCGACTAGACCATGGTCGCGCAGAAAATGCAACAACAAGGGGGTGGACATAGGGTCGGGGCCATCGTCAAAGCTCAGGCTAACCCAGGGCTGGCCACTTTTGCCCTGGCTGATAACCGGCAAGAAAAAGGAACTGGCCGCAAAAAAGGGCGACAGCACACAGGCGGCAACAAATAGCGCCAGCGGCACCACCGCTAGCGCCGGAGCGACAAAAAACAGAATCGTTGCCGCTGTCAGAGCACAAAAACCGCATTTTTCCGCCAGCGAATACCGGCGCTGGCATACGCGGCTCATGGCAACCACCAGAAAAGAGTGAGGGCAAAGGCCAGCGCCAGGATATGAACGGCGATGATGAGCCGCCGGTGGCAATGAAAAAATTCGTTGAACTTTTGCAGGCGTGTTAACCCACCCATAGCTCGGCGCAAAAAATCAAGGGCCAGATACGGTTTATTGTCCGAGGGAGAATTGGACTGAAAGGCAATGGCCGGACATAGCACGTAAAAGCCGGTTTGTGGCAAATCGCGTAAAAAATCGTCGTAAGGCTGGCCATGCCAAGGATAATCGCGCAGGATGGTGGCGGCGAACTCCTCGGAAATCGCGTAGGCCTGGGTCAGTGCCTGGAAAGCGATGCCACGAATCATCGGGAAATCGGTCGGCCAGGATTTTTTCACCAGACAACCGAGAAAAAGGATACGAAAATCCTTGGAAGAATCAACAAATTCGGCGATATTTCGCACCGAGTCCACAGAGAACCTATCAAATACAACGTCATCTTCGAAAACGAGAAAGCGTCTGGCCCCGGCTTCGATGCCCTTGCGCAGGCAGGCCAAATGCGATTCGTAAATGCCCTCGGTGGCGTCATTCGGATGCCGGGTGGCCAAATGAAATTCCACATCGAGACCGACGGCGGCAAATTGGCGGGCGGCGACAGCCCGGCGGTCAGGCCGGTCAATCAATGAGATGCAGTAGGCGCGGTCAAAGCAAGACCAATCGGCCATCGTGCGGTAATCCATCTTGCGCTCTTTGGAAAATGCCATACAATCGAAAATTCACTTCCGCTCTTTTAGCGACGCGGTGACAAAAATTCAATCTTTCCCGTATTCCCGTCCATTTTTCACGAGGTAAACGTGCGCGTCGTCCTTGTCCATCCCGCTGGCTGCAACTGGGTCGAAGGCCATCGGGATGTCTCCACTTTGGCCAATCGCATGCCGCCTTTGGGCTTGCTGTCCCTGACGGCCTGGCTGGAAAAAGATGGACACGAAGTGACAGTGATTGACTGTCTGGGGCCAGATGCCAAAGGAAACGACGACACCATCGCCCACATCCTACGCGAGGAGCCGGAACTGGTCGGTTTTTCCACCACCACCTCGGCCTTCCTCGACGCCTGGCAACTCACCCAAGGATTGAAGCGGATACAACCTGACCTTCCCGTGGTCTTTGGCGGCGTCCACGTTGCCGCCCTCGGTGGCGATTTACTGAAACGTTTTCCGGAAATTGATTTTCTCGTCATCGGCGAAGGCGAAGTCACGCTCGGCGAACTGGCCGCCGGCAAAAATCCAGCCGATATTGCCGGCTTGATCTTTCGCGGTGCGTCCGGCATCGTCAGCAATCCGACCCGCGACCTCATCGCCGACCTCGATTCCCTGCCCTTTCCCGCCTACGGCAAACTGACCGGTTTCCCCAATCGCTACGAATTGCCGCTGTTCAGCTCGATCAAAGCGCCGGGGGCGACGATGATCACCAGCCGCGGTTGTCCCTATCAATGTTCATACTGCGACCGTTCGGTGTTCAAACGTGGCTATCGCTTCAATTCAGCAACCTACATCTATGAGCATATGGCCTGGCTCAGGAAGCGTTTTGGCGTCAGACATCTGAATATCTACGACGACCTGTTCACGCTGCATCGCGGGCGCATCGAAGAACTCTGCGGCCAGCTCATCGCCAAGCCACTCGGCCTGCATTTCAACTGCGCCGTGCGGGTTGGCCATACCGACAGCCAGTTGCTGCGGCTGTTGAAAAAAGCCGGTTGTCTGATGGTCTCCCTGGGGATAGAAAGCGGCGAGCCAAAACTGCTCGAAGAGCATAAGCCCGGTGTCTACCTGGATGAAGTACGGCGAACCGTCGCCCGCATTCACGAACACGGCCTGCGGGCCAAAGGGCTGTTCATGATGGGGCTGCCGGGCGAGACCGAAGAATCCATCAAAAAAACCAGTGATTTTGTCATTTCTTTAGCACTCGACGATATGAACATGGCGAAATTCACCCCATTTTTCGGCGCGCCGGTGTGGCAAAACATCCGCGAGCATGGCGAATTGAAAGAAGACTGGCGGCTGATGAACTGCCTGAATTTTGTCTTTCTGCCCAAAGGCATCGCTTCCTGGCAACGGCTCGACGAATTGTACAACCGCCATGTCGAGCGCTTTTACTCCGATCCCGGCTGGCGCCGGCGGCTGATTAGCCGCTGGTGGCAGCATCGCCACAGTTTCTGGCGGCTGCTCCGTCATCTGCCGGCTTTTCTCGCGGCGATGAAAAGTTTTGAACCAGGCAAAAAAGATGACCGTTGAGCGCCTTGAGATGGCATTGTCCATCCATCCCTGGCTGCGCGATCACCACTTCGCCGGCCAGACGGTGCTGCCAATGGTTACGGCCATTGATTTCCTGGCCGCGCTGACGCTAGAAAAATTCCAGGAGATTGATGGAATTCAGCTTGAAAACGCAATTTTCGGCAAACTACTCATCCTGCCTGAAGACGACACGCTACCGGTGCTCGTCGAACTGGAATGGCTTGACGAAAAACGTTTGCGCGCCGCGTTACTCACCAGAAAAAGTGGCGCCATCAGCCGCCTGCTGCACCACGCCGAAGTGATTTTTACCAACAGGAAAAAGAAGCCAGAAAGCCCCCCTGTGGCATGGATGGACGAAAAGGCACGAGGGTCAGGCCGCGTCATCGCCTGTGAAAAAATTTATGCCGAGTTGGTGCCCTTCGGCAACAATTTCCGCACGCTGCATGGCGATCTTTATCTACTAGGCGATACGGCGAGCGGCACACTCATCGCGCCGGATTTGCCGTTTTCCTGTCCGGCGTTGCCGCATCCCCTGCTTCTCGATGGCGCCATGCACGCCGCCTGTGTGCACGGCCAGAGCTTCTGCGACTTCGTCCCCTTTCCGGTGGCCTTTGCGGCTATGGAATGGGAAAACACAAAATTCCTGCAAAGGCCAGGCTACGTCTACGAAACCGAATGCCGCCTGACTACCAAAGCCGTCGGCGAATTACATTATGACCTGCGTGTCTGGGGCAATGGCGGCATCATCAATGTTTCAGGGTTGGTGATGAGGGATGTCAGCGGCGGCATAATCAAGCCTCCAGCGTGGATATGGGAAAAAGAGAAAAAACAGATGGGAAAATGAAATGACAAAAATTCTTTATCGCGCCAATCCGCCAAGCCGCCCAAATGGTCCGCTGGAAGCGAATTTTGTTGAGGCGGAAACAGAAAAAGAAGCCGTGGAAAAACTGAAGGCGCAAGGATGCACCGATATTATGTTGTACGAGTTCGCGGCAATGGCAAGGCTTCACAACAAAGAGCGCGACAAACTCAAGCCTTCGGCTGCCAAAGTATTGGCGTCCGCCAATATTGATTCAATAATGAAAAGGCCGAGCTGGCGGACGTTCAGCAAAATGCTCTGGCGCTGTTCCAAAGGATACCTGCTGCTGTTTGCCGTCGTCTGCATCGTCTATGTCGCATGGGGTGGGAGGAGTCGGTGGCCACTTGTCGGTGGTGGCATCGGTGGGTTAATCGGCATCTGCTATGGCGTCTTTTCGCCAGGCCGCGCCATGATGGATATGGCGCGCCTGAATGAAGCCTCAGCGCACGGTGACTGGCCCGCTGTGCGGCGTCTTAGCAAACGTCTGCGCCACAGCAAAGCGCTGCAAAAAGTATCAAACGGTCTATTCTACCTAGACGGGAAACTTGCTTATGCTGAAATCGCCGAGGCCGGGCCGACCGCTCTTGAACATCTTCCAATCGTTCTGGAGCGGCTCGAAACGTGGCGGGACAAAGTTCCGCTTCCTGGTCTGTATGAAAGTCTGCTGGCAAACCTCTATCGCAAGGTAGGAGACTATCCCGCCTATGTGGCGATGATGCGCCAGGCTTACGAAGTGTCGCAAAGCGATCTCATGATACTTGGCGATTGGGTATTGGCCGAGGCTCGCTTGGGCGATACCGCGACCGCTGCCCGTCTGCTTCAAAAAATTGATGCGGAATTTCTGCCGGGGCCAGCGCGACCGTTTTATCCATGGATCATGGGCACGATCGCTTTGCGCGAGAACCGCACTGACGAGGCACTCGCCCATTTGCGAACCGCCGTCAACGGTTTTCTTGTTTATCATAAAAACCCGGCAACTTGGACGTCATTTGCCATCTGTGCCGGCGATTGCGCCCTGGCGTTGGCTCGATCTGGAGAGAACAACCAAGCCAAGGAACTGGCGGAAAGCGTTTGGCTAATACTTGAAGCGCATGGCGATCAGCCTTTACTGACAATGCTTAAACGCGAGGTTATGGAATAAGAAGGCGAAATGATTCTCAGATCACCTCGTTTCCTCCCTCTTTTTCACCATGAATTTTCGACAATTCCTCTGGATCGAGGCGGGCCAGCGCCGGTTCGACGACGATGCGAGCCAGCCAGCGGCAGAACACCAGAGTATAGGCCATGCCGGACAGCCACATGCCAAAGAGAAAGAGCAGATGGGAAAAGGCGTAAACCGACGGGCCAACCAGCGCCGCCACCCAGAGATCGTGCCAGCGAATGGCCAGATAGCTACACAACACCACCGCTGGCCAACCAAGCGGAAAGCTGATGATGATGCAAAACACCCCGACCAGCACCGACAGACTGGGTTTGGCGCGAAACGGCGTCAAGTCGGCCTTATCGCGAATGGCGGCGCGGACAAAGGGAGTGGAGGCGGCAAAAAACAGGGCGCGTTGCAGGGAAGCGTTCATAAAAGCACTGAATTGAAAAGAAGACAATTTACGGTAAAATACCTACAATCATAGCAAAATGCCAGCCAAGACAATCAATTACCCTCTTCTCGCCCTGGTCGTCGCCGCCACCGTTTTGTGCACGGTAGCCGGGCTGAAACGGCTCACCATCGACAGCGACCTCAGCCAATCACTGCCGAAAAGCGACCCAGTGATCGCCGACGCCCTGGCGGTTTTTCAGCACCATCCCATCCACGACCAAGTGGCTGTTGACCTCGAAGCCGACGGTGGTCCGGACACGCTGGTACGCGCCGGCGAATCGCTGCAAAAGCTGATGCGAGAGAGTCAGCTTTTTCAGGAAGTCGGCATGGAAAGCTTCGCCGCCAGCCTGCCGCAACTGCGTCAGGATGTAATAAGGCAACTGCCGTTGTTGTTTTCGACGGACGAACTCGCCCGCAACGTGGCGCCGCTGCTCTCGCCCGCTACCATCGAGGAAAAACTGACCGCCACCATGGCCGATGCCGCCGGCCTGACCGGTATCGGTCAGGCGGAGACGCTGGCCGCCGATCCGCTTGCTCTGCATCAAATTGTCATGGCGAAGCTTGCCGCCTTAAATCCAGGGCAAGGTGGCCGCATTTACCGGGGCAATCTGCTTTCCTCGGATGGCCGCCATCTCCTGGCGCTGGGAAAACCGAAAACCGCCGGCTCCGACACGGAAGCCGCCCAGCAAATGCACGATTTTTTCCACATGGCCGAGACAAAGCTGCAACATGATTTTCCCGCCGCCAGCATCCGCCTGACACCGGTTGGCGCCTGGCGGGCCGCCTTCGATAACGAAACCCAAATACGCAAAGACGTTGAACTGGCCATAACCATTTCAACCGTCGGCATCATCCTGCTCCTGATTTTAGCGTTTCCACGGCCACTGTTCAGCTTGCTGTCGCAGATACCGCCGATCGCCGGCACCGCCGCCGCCCTTTTTATCTATTCGCTGTTTCATTCCTCGATTTCGGTGATGGTGCTGGGATTTGCCGGGGCGCTGATCTCGGTGATGGATGATTTCAGCATCACATACTTGATATTTTTTGACCGCAAACAAGCCACCAGCGGCAAGCAAACCGCCGCTGAAACACAATCCATCGGCGGCGGCTTGGCTCTTTTCACCACTATCGTTTCCTTTGCTGTCCTGGCTATCAGCGATTTTCCGGTTTTTGCCGCCCTCGGCGAATTCGCCGCCCTCGGCATGATCTGCACCTTTCTTTTCATCTATTTCATTTGTCCGCGCTTGATGCCGGAGATGCCGCCGGCAAAACGGCGGGGCGAGCCGCCGCTGCACCGGGTTTCGGCCTGGATATTTTCCCGTGGCGGCAAGGGTTGTCTTACCGCCTGCCTGTTCGCCATTGCCATGCTTGTCTTCGCCAGGCCACAGTTTCATATCAGCCTCGCCGATATGAACAGCATGACGCCGGAGACCCTGGCCGCCGACCGCGCGTTCACCAAGGTGTGGGGCCAAGGCGAGGGCACGATCACCTTGATGGCCAAGGCCGACTCGCTGACCAGTTTGCAGGCGGAAAACGACAGACTCGAGCAGCTTTTAACCACCACCCACGAACGGGGCATTCTCCGTGGCGGCTTGTCGCCAACGGCCTTTTATCCGGGCGCGGCCACGGCGGGGCGGAACTTTGCTGCCTGGCAAGAATTTTGGACGCCATCACGGGCCGGGGCGGTCATCCAGGCCCTGAACGAAACCGGAGCGAGGCTCGGTTTCGCCGACGACGCTTTCGCTCCTTTCATCGCCGCGATTACAGAAAAAAACATGACCAGCCCTTTGCCGCTGCCGCCGGAGCTGGGAACGCTTCTCGGCTTCTCCAATAAAAATGGCGACTCGCCGCGACAGTTCATCCTCGCTTCACCTGGCGAAAAATATGATGCAAATACTTTCCGTACTGATTATGGCCAAGGGATCATGATTGGTGATGGCGCCTATTTTGCCAAACGGTTAGGCGATATTCTTTTTGCCGCGTTTGGCCAATCTCTGATAATTGTTGCCGTCGCCGTCAGCCTGGCGGTCTTTCTGGCGCTCCTCGACTGGCGGCTGACCCTGATTGCCCTGGCGCCGATGCTCTTTGCCAGCATTTGCACCCTCGGTACGCTGTATCTTTTGGGACGCCCTTTGGATATTCCGGCCCTGATGCTGGTTGTCGTCATCTTCGGCCTGGGCATAGATTTCAGTATCTATCTGGTCTGCGGCTATCAGTACTATGGCGCCGGCAATCATCCCAATTACCGGCTGTTGCAAAGCGCGGTGCTTTTGTCGGCAGCCTCGACCGTGATCGGTTTCGGCGCGCTTATTTTTGCCAGGCATAGTATTCTGCACAGTATTGGCGTCGTCTCGCTTTGTGGATTAGGCTATTCACTTTTGGGCGCCATCCTGCTCCTGCCGCCGATCCTGACCTGGTATTTTCAGCGTCAACGGCAAAAAATAGCTTCGATGCCATCGGTTACGGAAAACTCCCGCATTCTGAACCGCTACCGCCCGCTGCCGGCGTGGCCACGCATGTTTGCCAGGGGGAAACTGCGCGGCGACAGCTTATTCGCCGAGATGGAAGCAACACTGACGCACTGGAAAAATCCCAAGAAAGTCATCGACATCGGCTGCGGCTATGGCCTGCCGGCCTGCTGGCTGCTCGAACATTTTTCCGGCGTTCATATTTATGGCTGCGATCCAGACCCGAAGCGGGTCTTTTTCGCTCAGCAGGCGGTGGCGGACAGGGGCGATATGCAAGTCGGCGCCGCGCCTGACCTGCCACAAACCTTCCCCGGAAACTGCGACCTGGCCCTGCTCCTCGATATGGCCCATTATCTTGACGACGAGCGGTTACGGAAAACGTTTACCAAGTGCCGGCAACTGCTCCATAAAGATGGCGGGCTGCTGGCGCGATTCGTCATCCGCCCCGCGAAAAGGCCATCCCTTTCCTGGCTTTTTGAAGACTGGCGGACGAGGCTGTCTGGCCTGGCCACTCATTATCGCACCTTGGAGGATATGCGGCAAATGGCCACGGCGGCTGGTTTCAGCGAGGTGACGATCCATTCTTCGGCGAAAACGGACATGTTCTGGCTGGTGGCGTTATGAATATCCTGCTGATTTCCGCCAACCGCCAGACCTCGCCCTATCCGGTTTATCCGCTTGGCCTCGATTATGTCGCCGGCACCATTGCCGACAAACACCAAGTGCGGATTTGTGATCTGCTGGCCGCTGGCCATGACGAACTGGCCGCGATTCTTGAAGAATTTGTCCCGGATGTGATTGGCATCTCCTGCCGCAACATCGACAACACCGATTACGCGGCACCAGTGTCGTTTTTCGCCGGATACAAGGAACTGGTGGCTTGGCTGCGCGGGCGCACGCGGGCAATTATTGTTTTAGGCGGCTGCGGTTTCACCATGATGCCACAGGTGTTTTTGCGCGAAACCGGCGCCGATTTTGGCATCGCCGGCGAGGGCGAGCGCTTCGCCTTGTTGCTTGACTCCCTGACCACGGGCCGTGACCCGGCGGCCTGCGAAGGAGTTATCGCGCCAGGGAAAGAAATAGTTCCGCCGCCGCCCTGGCCGGGGATGGCACGGCGAAGTTTTGCCTGGGATGGTGACGGCGGCGGTCATCACCAATACTATCTGCGCCATGGTGGAATGCTCAACCTGCAAACCAAACGCGGCTGCGTCTTCCGTTGCTCGTATTGCGCCTATCCGCATATCGAAGGCGGCAAGCACCGGCTGTTCGATCCGGCTGCCGTGGCCAGCGAGGCGAAACGCCTGGAAGCGGCGGGCGCCAAATATCTGTTTTTTACCGATTCGGCCTTCAACTCGGATATCGAGCATTCGCTGGCCGTGGCGCGGGCGCTGCGGCAGGAAAAACTGGCCATTCCCTGGGGGGCATTTTTCGCGCCGCTCCGTCTGCCGGATGGCTATTTCACGGCTATGCGGGCGGCGGGTTGCAAGCATATCGAATTCGGCAGCGAATCCCTGTCCAATACCATGCTGCAATCCTATCGCAAACCTTTCACAGCGGCGGATGTTGTGGCCGCGCATGAGGCGGCGCTTCAGGCCGGTTTGCGCGTCGCCCATTATTTTCTTTTTGGCGGGGTCGGCGAGTCGCGGCAAACGGTTGGCGAAACCCTGGATAATCTCGACAAATTGCGGCAAACCGTTTTCTTCCTCTTCACCGGCGTCCGTATCTATCCCGCTACGGCCCTGTATGAGGCGGCGCTTGCTGGTGGCCAAGTTACCGCCGGTGACAGCCTGGCCGAGCCGGTTTTTTATCGGCCTGAAAGTATCGGTCTCGAAGAAATCACGGCTCTCGTCCATGAGCGGGCAGCGGGCAGAAGTAACTGGCTGTCCGGTTCCGGTGGCTCGCAGGATGAAACCACTGCCCAGATCCACGCCCGTGGCCTAACCGGGCCGCTGTGGGAATTTCTGACCAAGTGAAGGATAAACCATCAAGGCAAAGCATTTACGACAAGCGCTGCTGCCGCACAATCTCGTCCAAAAGAAAAATATCGGTCAGCAAGGTGCGGACATGCAGCGAGGCATTGAGATTGTCGATGAGCTGCGATGAAATGTTCAACTGAGCAAGAACGAGTTCCATGGCAACCAGGGCTTTGACCGCGTCCTCCTTCAGCACCTCCAGAAAACGGATATACCTGGGCGAGACGGCTGGCGGTAAAGCCGCCGCCATCGCGCTATACGCTTCAGGCAGATCAGTGGCAGCGGCAACGGCCTTGGCGAGAAACTCTCGCAGTTGACTCCCGTGCTGACTCTCCCGGTCGTCGGCAATCCCCTGGGCCGCATAGGCCAGCATGAACTCATACCATTCTTCAATGGCGTCGCAGTGGTTTTGAATCTTTTCCAATTCGGTCACGGGAAGGTTCTCTCCGTACGGTTTACGATTCCTTGGTGCCAAGAATGGCGCGTTTGACGAGATTGCGGACCAAGATAGCTTTGTAGCCATTATGGGCAAGCGGCGCCGCGCCATCGACGGCAAGGCGCGCAGCTGTTTCCGCGATTGCTTCCCTTGATTGACCAGCCACGGCGGCTTCTACCCGCGGCAGGCGCCAGGGCCGAGCGGCGACGGCTCCCAGCACAAATCGCGCCTTGTCGATACGGTCGCCGCTACGCCGCATTGCCGCCGCGATATTGACCAGCGGGAAATCCCACACCGGTCGGTCGCGCACCTTTTCAAAGTAAAACGTCGCCCCGGCCCACGTCGCCGGCAGGCGGATGGCGGTGAGCAGGTCGCCTGGCCGCAGCACGTTCATGCGGGTGATGTCGCTGTCCGGGCCGATGAAAAAATCCTCGGCTGCCACCTCTCGCATACCTTCATCAGCATTTTTTATGGTCAGCCAGGCCCCGAGGGCAACCAAGGCCGGAGCGGTATCGGAAGGCGAAACCGCCGCGCAGCCGTTGGCGCCGAAGATGGCATGTTCGCGGTTCTGCCCCTCCTTGCTTTCACCGGCAAAGCAGGTGCCGCCGCCAGCCCGGTAACACTCCCAGCCGCCGCGATAGTACCAGCAGCGGGTATCCTGGCCGATATTGCCGCCGAGCGTCCCCTGGTTGCGGATCTGGGGCGATGCAACTTCCCCTGCCGCCTCGGCAAGCAGGCCGAAATGGCTGCGGATATCCGGGTTGCGCTGCACCTCGGCAAGCGTTGTCATGGCGCCGATGACCAGACCGTTGCCGCCTCGGCGGATGCCGCGCAGTTCCTCTATGCCGCCAAGATCAATCACCGCCTTGGGCCGAATAATGCGGTCTTTGAACCGCTCCAGGCTGTCGAGCCCACCGGCCAAGAGCCAGGCATCGGCGCCGAAACGTTTGGCCAGGGACAGTGCGTCATCGACGGTTATCGGTCGGAAGAGTTCAAAAGGGGGCATGCCGTCATGTATGATTGCCATGGGTTTTTCTCCCGCCGCCTCGGCGGCTGAATGATTATTCCATTTTTATATCAAACCATGAATTGTTAGAATCTCCTTATGAGGGTGTGTCCTTGAGTACGCAAACACGAAGCAACTGACGTTCGCGCTCGGCAATGGCTAATTGTTTGGCGAGACGCTCGCCGTAGCGAGAGACATAAAATTTACGCTTACGGCTTCGACCATACTCATCAATCCATGAGGCCAACCAAAAAATGTTGTAACGCCCAGTGTTGGGATTGGCAAGTGCTTCATACCGGCCAACGCCGGGGATGCCGGAAGTGTTGTTTTTCCGGAGACGAGTGCGAACCCAGAGGTTTTGCTCGGATTCAGAATGGCTGGAAACTAAAAAATCACGGTGCTCAATGGCGGCGGCAAGAGCTTTCTCTTTTCCTCCATAAATTCCGTCGGTAAACCAGCGAAGGTGGCTTTCCCCTCTGCGCTGAACGATAACGACCCAAGAGTGGGTTCGAGTCGTATCATCGTCAATGCGCTTGATGTTTCGGTGGCGATCCATTTTGCATTGGTAAGAGCATTAAACGTTGGCTGAAAGTCCTGTCGTCGGCTGCCAGGTTCCCGGCTCGATGGCGGCCAGGATGGCGTCGGCCATGACCGGGGCACGGGCAATCTTGTCGTCGCCCAGGGCATCGCTCAGGGCGCAGAGCACCGCCGCGCAGGCGGCCCCGGTCGGCGGTTCGCCAATACCCCGCGCCCCAATCGGCGTCTGGGGATCAGGGGATCCAACCGCGCCCCAGGTAAATTTCTCAGGGAAACACAAAATCGTTGGTGGTCGGGTCTGGTAAAAACGCTTGGCCAACGGCGCTCCGTGTTCATAATCATAAAACCATTTTTGCCCAGTGACGTGAGCAATGCCGAGCATGGAGCGGCCAGCCAACTGTCCGGCAAAAGTACTGGGATGAACCACCATGCCGGCATCCGCCTGGACGTGAAAATCCACAACCCGGTACTTACCCGTCTCGGTATCCACCTCGACCTCGGCAAAAGAGGCGGCATACGAAAATGTCTGGCCGTCTCGCGGGAAGGTATCGCGGGCAACGGCGACCAGCCCCTGTCCGGCCAGAGCGGCGACGGAGGCTTTGGTCATCTTGTTGATATTGTCCGGATAGACATGACCATCGTAAATCCCGCCCAACTCGATGGCTTTGTTGGCAACTTCGGCAAAGCTTATGCCTTCGCTCTCGCGGGTTTTCCGAAAGACGCGCTGGCTAGCGATGGCAAAATCTTCCGGCTTGCCGCCTAGGGATTTGGCGGCAATTGTCATGATCTTGGCGCGGGCATCAAGGCTGGCGGCCAACCCTGCCCGCGACATGGCGTGAATGGTTTGGCTGCCGCCGGAAACACAGCTCCAGGCCAGGTGTTTGCCGGTATTGCCCCAGATGATCTCGCAGGCGTCCCAGGGCATGTCCATGGCGTCGGCCACCACCCGCTGCACGTCGCTGAAGGATTCCGTGCCGAGATTGCCGATGCCGCAATGGATGCGCAGTTTGCCTTTGGGGGTGATGACGAACAGGCCGTCGAAACCAGTCGTGCCGGCGACAAAACATCCGGTCGCCACGCCAACACCGCGCCGGAGATGACCTTTGACTGCCGCCCGCGTTCGGCGTTGCTGCCAACCAAATGCCTGCGCCCCTTGGTCAAGCGCCTCTTTGACAAAGGCGCTGGTCACCGCATCCAGGGTGGAGTCCGCTTTCGGCGGACCAACGGGCGCTCGGCCTTCGGGCGCATTGATACGGCAGACCGCCAGAGGGTCGAGGTTCAATTTGCGGGCGGCCTTCGCCAACACCGGGCCCATCAAGGCGCTGGCTTGCAAGCCTCCAGGCGCGGTTTGCGGGCCGCGGGTCGGGGTGTTGGTGAGCACCGCTGTCCCACGCCAGCGCATGGCCTTGGGTTGGTAGAGCAGTGACGCCACACGTCCCGACATGCCGCCATCGTGTTGTTCCTCATAAGGGCCGTTATCCATGACCACGAACATATCCAAGGCAACCAGACGCCCTTCCCCAGAAAAACCGGCCCGCATACGGCCAATCATACTTGGCCGCGCCCGCCCGATGAACTGCTCGTCCTCACGGGAAACGCGCATCATGACCGGTGCCTTCGCTTTCTTGGCCAATAACGCCGGAATGATCGCGGACAGAGACGCGGTGCCCTTGCTGCCAAAACCTCCCCCGGTGTATTCGCTGATCAGAACAATATCGTCAGCTTTCATGTTGAGCCATTTGGCCAGCACCGGAACGGTCTGCATGGTGCCTTGGGTGCCGACCGCAATGTGGAGCTTGCCGTTCTCCCACCAAGCCAAGGCCGAGCGAGTCTCTAAAGTCTGATGGCTGACATTGGGTGTGACGAAGGTTTCATCCAGGACGAGGGCCGCCCGTGACATTTCGCCATCGAGGTCGCCAAAGGACCATTCGCTGCCCGCTTTGCCTAATGGCAGTTGATTGGCGCTGGCGACTGCGAAATCATCCTTGCTCCATTTCAGTTCGCCGACTTTCGCCTGTTCACCCGGCTTTGCCGGCGGCAACCAGACATTGCCGTCGGTGCGGGCGTTCGGGCCGCCCGGACGTAAACTCTCGATCGGATCAATGACAAAAGGCAGCGGCTCGAAGGCAATATCAATCGCCTCGATGGCCGCAAGCGCGGTCGCCTCATCAATTGCCGCCACCGCCAGAATCGGTTCTCCCTGAAAGCACGGCTCCATGGTCAGCGCCGGTTCCGCCCATGGACTGACCTTGATGACCTCGCCGCGATCGGTCATGGAATCGGCTGGCGGTGGCAGCTCATCAGCGGTGAGAATCGCCCGCACGCCCGGTATGGCCAGCGCGGCCTTGGTGTCGAGATGTTTGACCCTGGCATGGGGCAGAGGGCTGACGAGGAGTTTGCCGATGAGCATGCCCTCGGCGCGCAGGTCTTCGGCAAAGCGCGCCGTACCGGTCAGCTTGGGCCGCAGGTCAGGCGCGATGTAATTTTGTCCGGTCAGCTTGGGCGAAAAAAGAGCTTCATGTTGCGGCATAATTTACCCCTTTCGCATATATTCGGCCCCGCGCATCAGGGCAGTGAGGATCCGGTCATAATCCTGGCAACGGCAGAGATTGCCCGAAACGCCGTGCGCCAGTTCCTGTCGGGTAGGCTTGGGGTTGGTCTTGAGATAGCCCAGGGTGGACATAAGAAAACCCGGAGCGCAGTAGCCGCACTGAAAGCCTTGTTCATCGAGCACCCCCTGCTGCAAAGGATGCAGTTTGCCGTCGGCACGAGCCAAGCCCTCGATGGTCAGCACCTTCTTCACCCGGACACTGTGGGTCAGGATCGAGCAGGAATAGTGCGGCACATTATCGATGAGCACCGTGCAGGCCCCACATTCTCCGCGATCGCAACCGATTTTCAGCCCCATCAGCCCGAGCTTGCCGCGCAGGGTCTGCGCCAGGGTTTCCTGGGGTAGGACATCCACCCGGCGCTGCTGCCCGTTGACGTTTAGGGTAATGAGCCGCTCAACCGCGCCTGGAGAGGTTTTGGCAGCGGCGCCAGCCGGCCCAGGGTAGAGCAGACCGGAGGAAGAAACAACGCCAGCGGCAATGACGCTCTTGATGAACTGGCGCCGGGTCATACCCGTGGGCCGGATTGTTGCAAGAATGGAAGTGTTCATGGCGACTCCGTTTGTTTGAGCCTTGGAAGTAACGCGATGACGGGCGAGGATTTTTCGTTTTCCTTTCAATTCTTGTTTTTTTTATTATCCAAATGCCTGTTTTGTCATAACGTAATCAGCTTTTCCGTACCTTTGATAATCTCGGTGAGGCGCTCGCCGATGTAGAAAATCTTGACCCCTTCGATGGCTTCAAGCTTGTCCAAGACGTTAAGCTTCTCCGCGCAGCGTTTGCATGCCGAAACCTGCCCTCCTTCGGCGAGAAAACGCTGTACCAGTTTTTGCATGTCCGCGCTTTCGCATAATAGCTTTGTGGTGGCGCCCCAGACAATGAGGTGCACATTTTCCCACCAGCCTTGCCGTAGGGCATTGGTGGCATACATGAACACCATGAGTTCGGCTGTGACCGGATTATCGTTGAGCCACAAAATATGCAGAGTGCCGTGCTTCATATCCGCCCTCCGGTTGCCTGGGGATAACTTACATTGGAACCTTGGTTCTGTTACGGTCATTCATTGCCGAACAACGTTTCTTACTTTATCATTGCCAGGATAGAGCGCCATGAAAAAATTACTTCAACAGATATGCACGCACTTAGCCGACAGCCAAGACCTGGTGCTCGTCACCGTCGCCAGCCAGTCCGGCTCCACCCCGCGTTTGGCCGGGGCCAGGATGCTGGTTTTCCGCGATGGCAGCGCCAGCGGCACCATCGGCGGCGGCCCGGTCGAGGCCAAGGCCGTGGAAGAGGTCGCAACCTGCTTTGCCACCGGTCGATCCCAGCGTTTATCCTTCAATCTTGATAACACCGATGCCGCCACTACCGACATGATTTGTGGTGGCAGGCTGGAGCTAATCCTCGAGTATATCGGCGCGGGCGAAACCAACCGGCAAGTTTTCCACGAGCTACTGATAGCCGTACAGTCCGGCCAAAGGGTCGCCCTGGTCAGCCGGCTGCCGGACAGCGACAACTCAGGCTGCCGTTTTGTCGTCGATCACCACGGCAAGGCCAGCCGCGACGATCTTCCCGCATCCCTGCTGCGGGCAATCGAGCAGGTTCGCCGCTCCTCCTCGGCTACGACGCTGGTCGCGGAGCAGGGCCACTCCTATCTGCTCTCCTTGTTCGCGGCGACCGGCACGGTCTATCTCCTCGGCGCCGGGCACGTCGCCGCCTGCACTGCTGAGGCCGCTGCCCGGGTCGGCTTTCGGGTAGTGGTCATGGACGACCGGGCCGCATTCGCCAACCGCGAACGCTTCTCTGAGGCCGACGAAATCAGGGTGCTACCCTCCTTTACCGATTGCCTGCACGGTTGCGAGATCGATGACGATGCCTATCTGGTCATTATCACCCGTGGCCACACGCACGACATGGAGGTGCTGGCTCAGGCCCTGCGCACCGAGGCCGGCTACATCGGCATGATTGGCAGCCGCAGAAAACGCGATGCCATCTATGCCAAGCTGCGGGAGCGAGGTGCGAGCGAGGCGCGGCTGGCCCAGGTGCATTGCCCCATCGGCACGGCCATCGAGGCCGATACCCCAGAGGAGATCGCCGTCTCCATCGTCGGCGAACTGATCCTGCACCGGGCCATTGGCCGCCGGGCATGACGCCGGATTTAAGCGCTATCATCCTTGCCGCCGGCCTTTCCTCTCGCATGAGCGAGTTGAAGGCACTGTTACCTCTGTGTGAACACACGGTATTGGAACAGTGCATCTCCCTATTCCATGATTGCGGCATCGGCGATGTGGTGGTGGTCACCGGTCACCGGGCCGATGAGGTAAAAGCTGTGGCCGAAGCGGCTGGCGCGCGGATTGCCTATAATCCCGACTATGCCGCCGGCATGTACAGCTCGATTAAAATCGGCGTCGGTCAACTCGCCGCCCACTGCCCAGGCTTTTTCCTTTTGCCGGTGGATATGCCGCTCGTGCGGCGCGGCACCGTGCGTCTGCTGGCCCGCTCGTTCGCCGAGACTTGCGCGCTGGTTTCTCATCCAGTGTTCTCCGGTAAGCGGGGCCACCCGCCGCTGATCCATAGCAACTGCATCCCCATAATCCTTGCCGAACAAACAGTCGAGGGCGGTCTCCGCGCCGTGCTCGCCCGGATCGAGGCCGAACAGCCGCACCAGGTGCGGGAAGTACGGGTGACCGATGCCAATATCCATGTCGATCTCGATACGCCCGAGGATTTCCGCGCCGCTTACCTTCGTTTCGACCGCCGCGACTTTCCTTCCGCGTTTATATCGTCAGAATGAATTACTGGCGGACTGATTTGACCAAGTGAAAAAGGAGAAAGTTATGTCAGACTCTTCACCGCCGCAACCGCTTGTCATCACGGCGGAAACCACCGTCCCCGCCGATTCACCGTGGTTTTCCGGTCACTTTCCCGGCAATCCAATTTTGCCGGGCGTTGCCCAACTGGAAATGGCGGTAGAAGCCATTGCCCGTATGTCTGGCAAAAACCTTTACGTCACACGGCTTGGCAGGGTAAAGTTTAAAGCATTCGTCCGTCCGGGCGAGCGCCTGCGCCTCGATGCGCGGGCGGGAGACGAAGCTGGCGCCTTCGCTTTCAGTATCCATGCCGGTGAACGAGAAGTCTGTTCCGGTAACATGATCCTTTTAGAAAAAAACAGCGAAAACACATGACAGCAATTGAACAAATCATTACCAGGGTCGCGGCCATCATCATCGAAGAACTGAAATTGGAAGACGTGACGCCGGAAACCTTCGATCCCGATCTCGATCTGGTCGATGAAGTGGGTATAGATTCGATGGATCTGGCGACTATCGCCCTGTCGATTCGCGATGAATTCGCCATCCGCATCGACGAGGATGACTATCCAAAACTGACCACCGTGCGCATCATCGCCGAATATATCCGCGACAAAAAAGAGGAGAAGTAAATGGCCGTCGCCGCAAAAACCTGGAAATTTGCCGACATCCTGGCTATCCCGGAAATTGGCGCCCGCTTTGCCAAAGTCAGGCGATGGTTTTTCCTGCGCGAATCGACCTACGATATGACCAGCCGCTGCAACATCCATTGCGAAGGCTGTTATTACTATCAGGGTGACAAACAGTTCGCGCCGGAAAACGGCGATCCGGCGGCCTGGCGGACGCTGATGACGGCGGAAAAAGAGCGCGGCGTCACCTTCGTCGTGCTGGCCGGCGCCGAGCCGGCTTTGGTGCCGGAATTGTGCCGTGAGTGTTACGCGGCGATACCTTTGGGGGCCATCGCCACAAATGGCCTGAAAGTGATACCAAAAGATATTGATTATCGCATCCATATTTCGGTATGGGGCAACGATGCCACCAGCCGCGCCCTGCGTGGCGCCACTGATATGCTGAAGCGGCAGATCGAAAATTACCAGGACGACGAGCGGGCGGTCTTCGTCTATACCTTCACGCCAGCCAATATCGCCGAGGCCGCCGAGATAGCGGAAACCCTGGCCGCCCATAAATTGAAGCTGACCTTCAACATGTTTTCGGCGCCGGTCGGCTATAACGGGCCGTTGCGTCACGATGGCAAAAGTTTGGCCGCCACGGCGCAAATGATGGCGGAACTGCTGCGGCGCTTTCCGGAAGCTGTGCTCTTTTCCCACTACAATATCACCGCCCATACCAACGCCTTGGGCCTGCATGAGCTGTTTGGTTGTTCCTATCCACGGCAAAATCCCTCGACCGCCGTTGGCCTGGGACGCAGCTTCCGCCAGTACCGCGCCGACCTCAATTGGGACCGCGCCGCCGCCTGCTGCGTCCCCGATACCGACTGTGCCGACTGCCGCCACTACGCCGCCGGTTCCGCCGTGGTCACGGCCCGCATGTACCGCCACGCTACAAATCCGGAACTCTTTTCCGCCTGGCTCGATTATGTCGATACCTACTTGGCGGTGTGGGTGAAAGGCTATGAAAAGGGTGTGAATCTGCTTGATTATCCGGTAGCGCCACCGGCGGGATAAGGGAGGTTTTGCCATGTGGTCTCGTCACTTCACATTAATAGGTAAGATAATATCCATGCGCATTCCATTTCTGCTACTCGCGTTTTTCGCCGTCGCTTCCCATTATTCATGGGCTGGTGACCTTAAGCCATTCGATTTTGTACCGGATGCAAAACCGCATGAAAGTACAGGACAGGGAGCAACGTGTGCATTCTCGGATTTGAAGCTCCCTGCGGAATTTTCAGTATTCGCAGCCGGCGCATATTCAGGGAGAAAAATTTCGTTCCAGATCGACCAAAGCGGTCATGAAGGTACTCAGATAGATGTTGCTGTCCACAGTCCGGCCAAACCGATCGTCTTGATGCTCGGCGCTTATGAGCCGACCATCTGGAATATTGGCTGGTCCGAAAATACGAAGATATTGGCTGTACTGGTAAGCGGATATCATCGGCAAGTTGTAGCCGGTTTAGAAAAAACCACACCGATACTTATTAGCAGCAGCGATAATCGCGGTCCGTGCGGATATTTCTATGTGACTCCCGACAATCTCGATCCATTGAATCCGCTCTCCAGGCGTGTCTTTGGGCGCCCCGTCGACATGGTATTCCCGGCACGGAACGGCAAGGTCGTTATTGGTAATCCGGTGTCGCCGGAGACCAAATTGGTGACGTCAGACGACATCACACCTGAATCGTTTCATGATAAATCGGCACCGATTGCCGGACCAGCGGGAGTAGCGGACGCGGTAAGCAAAGGGTTGCTGCGCAAAGCCACAACGGCGGACGTGGAAGCATGGTTTGAAGCTGTCGCTCAAAGTTCACCTCCGCGAGATATACCTCCTGTTTTCGGTCAAGGTGCTCCCCAGCCTCGGCGACCGAAACCGGCTCTATACAACGCCTATGTCGTGCTTAAGCCCTTTGTCTATCCGTCTGGCTTGTACGGTGGCAATTCGGTGTCATTCTTGATTCCGAAAGGTGTGCCAAAGCCGGAAGGCAATCCAGGGCACTCCGCAGTCTATGACTTCAATACATTGACGTGTCAAGGCCCGTTATGTAGCGCTCGCTAACTATTTTTTTGCCGCGTCGTTCATTAGCTTACAGCCACAGCACTACCTTCAGGAGAATTCCATGCGTCCTTCCCACTTTGTTGCCACTTCGCTCTTTTGCCTCACCCTCTTTGCCGCCAGCATGGCCCACGCCGCCGGCTCGGTCACGGGTGTCGTCGCCGACAGCATGAACAGCGGTGGCTACACCTACGTTTTGTTAAAAAATGACGGCGGCGAACACTGGGTGGCCATGCCGGAACAAAAGGTGGAAAAAGGTCAGAAAATGACCGTGGCCGTCGATATGGAAATCAAGAATTTCCACAGCAATACTTTGAAGCGTGATTTCGCGACGATAATTTTCTCATCCGGGGTTCAGACCGCTGGCCAAACGGCAACGTCCGCCACTGGCTCCTTTGCCGCCACCGTGGCCAAAGAGCAGGCCGCCAGTCAGAATCCCCATGCTGATGCCTCGAAAAACGCTCAGGCTTTGCCGGAAGAGAGCGCCGGCAGCGCTGGGGCGATAGTGCCCTTTGCCGACATCAAGGTGGAAAAGGCTACGGGCGAGGGCGCGATTACCGTCGGCGAAGCTTTTGCCAACGCCAAAAAACTCGATGGCCAAACAGTCCGGTTGCGTGGCCGGGTCATGAAAGTCAATCATGCCATGGGCCGCAACTGGATTCATCTGCAAGACGGCACCGGCGACCCGTTGAATAACACCCATGATCTGGTCGCTACCTCGGAAGCCGCGCCCACCGTTGGCGAGGTAGTACTGGTTACCGGCAAGTTGATCGCCGACAAAGATTTCGGCGCCGGCTACCGCTACGCCGCCCTGATCGAAGGAGCGAAAATCGACAAATAATGCGTATCGTCATTGTTGGGCCGGGGGCATTGGGTTGTCTCTTCGCTTGTCGTTTGGCGCGAAACGCCAGCCAGGATGAAATCATCCTTCTCGATCACCGGCCCGAACGCGCCACCGCTCTGTCGCGCTCCGGCCTGACGCTGCATGAAATGGATGGCAGCACGACGCGGGTGCAATTGACGGTCACGGCGCGTCCGGCGGAGATTACTGGCGCCGATCTGGTGCTGGCTTGCGTTAAATCGACGGTTTTGTCCGCTTGCCTGAATGCTTACCGCAATCTGTTCGCCGCCAGCGGCCTGACGGTTTTTATCCAGAACGGCATCAGCCATCTCGACATCGCCGAACGCGAAACTTTCCCCATGGCTTTTGCCAGCACCACCGAGGGAGCAAATCTTGTCGCCGTCGGCGAGGCGCGGCACGCGGGGCGTGGCCTGACTAGCCTCGGCTTTTTGCACCTACCCAGCACCGAGGAACGGGCGCGACTGGCGGCAATCGCTGAATATTTTTCCCAGGCTGGTTTGACGGCGGAAGTTTGCGCTGATATTCGCGAACGCATCTGGCAAAAGCTGTTGATCAACGTTGGCATCAACGCCCTGACCGCCCTGCATGATTGCCCGAACGGCGCCTTACCGCTGAACCCCACATGGCGCGGGCAAATGGCGGCGCTGGTCGAAGAGGCCAGGCAAGTGGCCAGGGCCGCCGGTGTTGCCGTGCCGTTGGACGCTTTTGCGCGCGTTCTTTCAGTTTGCGAAGCAACGGCAAAAAATATTTCGTCGATGCTCCAGGATGCCCGCGCCGGCAGACCGACGGAAATCGAAGCGATCAACGGCGCCGTCGTCCGCCTCGGGCAAAAAATTGGCGTCGCTACGCCGGTCAACGCTGAAATTACGCGCCAGGTGCGGGCATTACGACCAGGCTGAGCGTAGCTTTTTTCCACGCAGAATGTCCAAGGTCGGGCAAGCGTGCGATGATATTTTTCCGTTCTTTCTGAGCTTGTTGAAGAACGAACGAGCGTGAAAACAAAATCGCGCCCGCCGTTCATGGCTTGATAAACTTCTTACCATGAACGGAAGGGTCGTTTAACAAAAAGAACACAATTATGAAAATCGCCGCTGATGAAATTGGTTTTGATTTCGATGGCGTCATTGCCGATACCGCCGGCGCTTTCCTGCGCCTGGCCTGCGAGGAGTATGAATACTGCGCCTTCACGCTGGAAGATGTCACCCACTTCGAGGTCAGCGAATGTCTGACGATACCTGACCAGTATATCAGCGCCATTCTCAAAGCTTTGAACGAGGATTGCCTTGGTGTTGGCCTCGAGCCGATGCCAGGCGCGGTGGAAGTGCTTTCGGCCATCGCCCGACAGATGCCCGCGCGAAGCCGAGTGCGGGTGATCACCGCCCGCCGCCTGCACCAGCCGGTAGCCGCCTGGCTGGCCCATCATTTCCCGGCGGATGCACTGCCGATGATCCATCTGACAGCCATGGGCGAGCATGACGACAAGCTGCGGCATATAAAGGAGTATGGCTTGAAATTCTTTGTCGATGACCGCGCCGAAACCTGTCTCGGCCTGGCTGAAGCCGGTATCTCACCGCTGGTTTTCAGCCAGCCGTGGAACCGCCGCCGCCACGAGCTGCCGACGGTGGCAAGCTGGCGAGACATTGAACGACTTATTATTCATCCGTAACAATTTATTCTTGTTATATAAAGGAATTGTCATGCTGCGCGAAGTCGCAGCATCCATAACGGGGCGGGCAATGGATTCCGCGACTCCGCTTCGCTCCGCGCGGAATGACACAGTTTTTTTGAGAAATCCCTCATCAAAAACAAAAAGGATAAAGAAATCCATGCGCTGCCCGCATTGCCAAGAAGAAATCACCGTCTACCGCAACCCGGTGCCGACGGTGGACATCATCATCGAAATCGCGGGCAAAATCGTTCTCATCGAGCGGAAAAATCCACCGCACGGCTGGGCCTTGCCGGGTGGTTTTGTCGATTACGGCGAATCGTTTGAGCGGGCGGCGGCGCGCGAAGCACTCGAAGAAACCGATTTGCGCGTCACCGGCCTGAAACAATTTCACACCTATTCACGGCCTAACCGCGACGCCCGCCAACATACGGCATCAACAGTTTACACTGCCCAAGCAATAGGGGTGCCGCAAGCCGGGGACGACGCTGGCCGCGCCGCCCTGTTCACGGAAAACGATTTACCGCCGCTCGCCTTCGATCATGCGGAGATTTTGGCCGATTACTATGCGGCGAAAAAAACCGGGAAAGGGAGGCCGGATAAATGACGACACTGACCTGTGGCGTCTGCGCCCACGCCTGCCGCTTTCCCGACTCGTCCGATTTTACCGGTTTGTGCCGGACGCGGCGCCGCATTGGCGATAAAATCGAATCGCTGGTCTATGGACGGCTCGTCGCCGAACATGTCGATCCAATTGAAAAGAAGCCGCTCTTTCATGTCCTGCCGGGAACGCTTACCTATTCGATTGCCACCGCCGGCTGCAATTTTCGCTGCGCCCATTGCCAGAACAGCGGCATCAGTCAGATAGATGAATCGGTGTCGCTGGAAAAAACCGGTAAACCGCGCACGCCCGATGCGGTGGCTCAAGCAGCGCTCGCCGCCGATTGCCAGACGATTTCTTACACCTATGTCGAACCGACGATCTTTCTTGAATTCGCCCTCGATTGCTGCCGCGAGGTCAAGGCTGTGGGGTTAGGTAATATCTTCGTCTCGAATGGTTTCATGTCGGCGGCATCGGCGCGGTCGCTGGTGGCGGAACTCACAGCCATCAACATCGACCTGAAGAGTTTCTCCAACGACTTCTATCAAAGAATCTGTGGCGGGCGCTTGCAGCCGGTACTCGACAACATCGCGCGATTTCATGAATCCGGCGTTTGGCTCGAGGTGACGACGCTCATCATCCCCGGCCTCAACGACAGTTCGGCGGAGATCGCGGCCATGGCCGATTTCCTCGCCGCCCTCAGCCCGGATATTCCGTGGCATCTTTCCGGATTTTATCCGGCCTATAAACTGACCAATCTGCCGCCGACTCCGGCTCGCACGCTGATCGCGGCGCGGGAGCTAGCCCTGGCCCGTGGCCTGCACTACGTTTACACCGGAAATCGCCCAGGAATACCCGGCGAAGATACCGTCTGCCCGCATTGCGGCGCCACTGTCATCCGCCGCGACGGCTACCGCATCAGCGTCAACCGGTTGCGGGCTGGCGCCTGTCCAGATTGCGGCGCGGCCATTCCCGGCCTTTGGCGGTAAATGTCTGGATAAAAAAAGGGCGGGCATCCATGCCCACCCCAGAGAAACCGCGGCAACCGCCGCGATCATCGTTCGCTCTTAGCGTTTCAGGTTGATCAGGTCACTGAGCATCTCATCGACGGTGGTGATGATCTTCGAGTTAGCCTGAAAACCGCGCTGCACCGTGATCATCCGCACAAACTCCGACCCCATATCGACGTTCGACATTTCCAGCGAGTTGGTGAAGACTTTGCCCAGCTCCGGGCCTGGCAAACCGGTACTGGCCGCTCCGGACTCGCTGGTGGCCAAAAAGGTGTTGCTGCCGGCGGCCTCGAGGCCATTCGGGTTGGTGAAACGCGCCAGCACCAGATGCGATATCTTGACCCGCTGGCCGTTCGAGTAGGAAGCGACCACAGCGCCGTCCGGGTCAATGCCGATGTTGGTCAATTTGCCGGCGGCATAACCATCCTGGTCTTGGGAAAGTATCCTGGAAGCGCTGCTAAATTGGGTTGTGTTAAAAGTCAGGTTTACCGCCGTTTGCGTCGTGCCATTCTGCCAATCAATGGCCGGAATCGTGCCGCCCTGCGGCGTATTGGCCGCGATGCCTTCGGTGGTGAAGTCCAGGGTGCCACCCAAGCCCTGCTGGACGGTGCCGTTGACGTCGGCGCTCCAGTGCCACTCCCATTGATTTTGATCGGTCTTACGGAAGTAAGTAGTCAGGAGATGCGGGTTGCCAAGCGAGTCGTAAATCTGCGTCGAAGAGGAATAGTTGTAGGTGTTCGCATCGGCGGGGTCGAAGGCTTGGGCGATGACGCTTTCCGATGCATCCAGGTTGAGATTCTGCGTGACCGCCGTCGTGGTCTGGCCTTTGATCATGCCAGCGTTCGAGACATAAATATCGGTCGGGTCGCCGGGCCTCAGGACGCCGGTGGCATCATACTGCTGCCCCTGCACCCGCATCCCCTCCGGATTGACGAGATAGCCCTGGTCGTCGAAGCGGAAGGCGCCGGCGCGGGAGTAGTAGGTGGTGTTGTTGCCTGGCTGCTTCAATATGAAGAAGCCCTGGCCTTCGATAGCCACATCCAGCCCGGATTCGGTGGTTTCAAAGGTGCCTTGACTGAAGATGTTATCGACAGTAGACATGTTGACGCCGCGCCCGACCTGAGAAGTGCCGCCGGAACCGGAAATGGAGCTGGACAGCATGTCGGAGAACACCGTCCGCGCGCCTTTGAAGCCGACGGTATTGGTGTTAGCCAGGTTGTTGCCGATGACACTCATTGCTTGCGAGTTGGTGTTGAGGCCGCTGACGCCGCTGTACAATGCGCTCGTGATTCCCATATCGCTGATCTCCTTTGTTGTGGGGATGGAATGTCTTCTTTCTTTACATATCGGCTATTTCGGGCCGATACTTTAGCTGTTTATTGAGATTGACCGCTGGCGGCGGCCAGCGTGTTGGCGACGTCGTTGACGGTTTCAGCGGCGGCGGCCTCATTGGCGAGATTTGTTCCCTCGCTGGCGGTGGACGATGCCGGCTGGCTGGTGGTTTTGTCATGGACGCCGAGAATCGAGGTAAAGCCGACCGAGCCGGCGCTGGTAAGCAGCGTGCCGCCATAATTTCCGGTGAGGTCAACGCCGGTCACTTCCGCGCGCACCAGTGACTGCACCGAGACGCTCTGACCGTCGGCGGCCTTGGCCTCGATGACGATCTTGTATTGACCCAATGGCGCCGCCTTGCCGTCGGTGGTCAAACCATCCCAGGTGAGGAAATGGGCGCCGGAGTTCAATTCCGCGCCTTTCAGGGTGGCAACGGTGACACCATTCAGTTGCAGGGCAAGGGTAACGTCTTTGGCCTGGCCATCGAGGAGATAACCGAGGTTGACCGGCTGGCCATTGAAATCAAAATTGCTGGCCGGGAAAGAAACTTCCTTGCCGATAGTGTTCAGAGTGGCGAAACGGGCGGCGTTGGCGTTGGCCGTGGCCATGTTCGTCATGCTGTCGTTGAGGTTGAAAAGCTGTTCCAGCGAGCTGAACTGCGCCAGTTGCGCCGTGAATTGGGTCGGGTCGGTGGGGTTGAGCGGATCCTGATTCTGCAACTGGGCGACAAGCAAGGTGAGAAAATCTTCTTTCATCAAACCGACACTATTCCGAGTTTGACCAGATTGCGTGGTGGCAGTGGTGGCAGCGCCGGTGGTGGTGGCGATGGCGGCGGCGGTGGTTATATCGCTCATAATGTTCTCCTTTTTTATGCGTGGATATTCAGGTTTGACTGGTCCAGGCCATGCCTGTTCAGGCCGCGCCTGCTCAAACCAAGTCTGTTGTCATCGTGCGCTTGTCCGTTGAAACCGGCCTGTTCCAGCGCTTGGGCAAAGCCAGCACCATCATCGCCGCCGGGGCTGACCGCCCGTTTAGCGGCGGCGCCATGGTACTCCTGGCCCCGGGACCCTCCGTGATCGAAGAAAGCCGGATCGGTGACTGGTATCCTGTCCTGGCCGATACGCACATTGTCGAGCGTTAAGCCCTGTCCGGCCAGAAGGTCGCGTAATTTCGGCATGTGCTTTTCCAGAATTTCCTGCGCCTGCACGGTCTGGGTGACGACGCTGGCGCGGATCATGCCCTCGCGCATCGTCAGGTTTATTTTCAGTTCGCCCAACTCCGCCGGATGCAGTTGCAGCGTGATGCGGTTGGTCAAGGGGCGCGGCAAGTCGCGGATATGGTCGATTACCTGCTGCATCAGCACCGGGCCGGCAATGAGCGGCTGGCCGGGCCGGACGCTGACCGCCACGCCGCTGATTGTGGTCGTCGTCGCCATGACCTGGTTGAAGGCGGGCGTGTCATCACTGGCGCTCTCACCGGCGGCAACCGGGCCACTGACGGTGGTCTGGCTACTATGGCTATTGGCCGCCGTTTGCTGCGGCTTTGGGCCATCCTGACCATCGCTTTTCCCGTCGTTTTTCCCTTGACCGCCGAGTTTGTCATTTGCCCGGTCGATGACGATGTTAATGGCATTCGCCAACGGATGGTGCGCCGGATTATTTTCATTCTTCGCCGGCAAAGGCGCACTTGTGGCCTGCGCCTCCGCTTCCGGCGGCAGCGCCGGTTTCGTTATTGCCGCCGCGCTTTCCGGCACGGCCAGTGTGCGCATATCGCGCAGGCTGGTCTGGTCGCCACGGCTCAATTGTACCGTCGCCTGGGCATCGTGACTTTCCACGAGCTGCCGCAGTTCACTCATGAGGACGTTTCCCTGGCTGCTGGCCTGAGCGCTCTGGGACGCCGGCTGGCCGGCGACGCTTTGGCTTTCCGTCAGTTGCGGCAAGAGCTTTGCCAGGAAAGAGGTATCCGCTTGCGCATTTGCCGCTTGCCCGCTCTGGCCAGCGGCCAGATTCAACGTCGGTTGCGGTAAAGCCTGGTCGCGGCTGGCGACGGCATCGTCGGTGGCGTTTTGTCCGAATCCGGAGGAAAAACCGGCCAGTCGTTGGTCGGCGGCCAATGTTTGGATGAGGGCCTGTTGGAGATCGCTTGCGGCACCGGTCTGGGTTTGGCTTTCAGGAAACGCCGCCGTCTCTTGACTGGATGGGCTGGATGCGGCCTGTTGCCGGGTGGCGGCCCGTTTGCCAGCCATCTGGCCGTGGGGAGTTTGCCCGAGCAGAATGGTCGCGAAATCGCTATCCGACGTTGTTGTCGTAGTCTGACCGTTGTTGGCGGGGAGGCTGGGCGGCATAACGTTGGCGGGGGCGATTGTCGGCATAGGTTCACTCCAGTTTGATGGTCGTATAGGTGGTGCTGAGTTCCGAGGCCTTCTGTTTGGAAATCTGGTCGAGCACTCTGGCGGCGGCTTTGGTTTTCATGTTGGCCAGCAGATCGGCGGCCAGTTTGGGGTCGAGTCCCGACAGGGCGACAGCCGCCCGTTCCGGTTCCATTTTGTCGTAGATTTTGGCCAGTTCCGCCGTCTTCTGTTTTTCGACCTCCGACTTTTCGGCCAGGAGCGTTTGCAAGAGCTGCTGCTGCCGTTTCAGTTCGGCCAGCTTGGCGTCGAGCTCGCCAAGTTTCTTATCGACACCCTCTTCCAGGGTCTTTAGCGCCTTTTTCTGGATTTCCAGATCTTGCCGTTCATCGCGGACGCTTTGCCGTTCAGCCTCGATGTCGCCACCGAGACGCCGCTCTTCCACCGAGCCAATGGCCCGAGGCTGCTCGCCGGTTTGGGCCGCGGTTTTCGGACTGGCCTGATCGCCCTGGTTTTCCGGCGCGGCGGCCAAAGCGCATGGGGCAAAAAGGAGGAAAGTCAGCATAATGATGCGGAAATATCGGGTCATGGTCGCACCTCGGCGGATAAGAACGTGGAGATGATAAGATAGTGTCTCTTATGTGATACTTACGGAAAAACTCATTATTGTTTTTTGGCACAGACCATGCCCATACCGTCAACAAGTACATCGTGCTCTATAGTAATATCGACAAATCCAGCATCGGTAAGCATTTCCCGATATTCATTTTCCGTATAAGCCTGGCCATGATCGTAGGCATTCAAGAAAACCAGGGCAAAGGCTAACGATGCTGGAGGCCCCAAGCAGGAATTTTCTAAGATATTGCCGAAAATGAAAATTCGACCGCCCGGCAGCAAAGATTGGCTGACAAACTTTAATACCGCTTGCGCTTCTTCTTTCGCCAGCGTTTGAATAAGCGCTCGCAGGATGGCCACATCGTATTGTCCTTCAGGCGGATTGGCACGAAGGTCGGTCGCCGATACACTGATGCGATTGGATAAACCGGCCTCGGCAATAAAATGTTCGGCCAAGGACGCCACCTTCGGCAAATCGGCGACTGTCGCTTTCAGGTGCGGATATTGAGTACAAATGGCCATTGCCACCCCACCGCTGCCGCCTCCGGCGTCAAGAAGTCTTGCAAACTTTGAAAAATCCAGTTTTTCCGCAATCTCTTTTCCTCCGGCGCGACTGCTGGGAATTTGCTTTTGGAAGAATGCCAATAATTCTTCTTCCGACGAGGTATGAAAATCGCGTTTCGTCTGTGGTTTCCCCGTCCGAATACTTTCAGCGGTCTGCAAACTGTTCTGCCAAAGCATTCTGTAAAACCCGCTTAACTCCAATACTGTTCAGATAATTAATACAGGTTTTGGCTGATGCATGCGATGTAGTGGACTTCCTCGTCGTCGGACGGGAAATTTGCTCATCTTGCGTTTGACTCCACGTG
>Ga0209629_10000045_pt1 | contig 49464 bp, 45 predicted proteins | sample TergutCu122P5_FD_187286 | JGI IMG/M metagenome (GOLD analysis project Ga0209629, IMG submission 187286) | Cubitermes ugandensis P5 segment gut microbial communities from Kakamega Forest, Kenya - Cu122 P5 (SPAdes) (version 2) | ecosystem: Host-associated > Arthropoda: Insects > Digestive system...
GGCCGGTGGCGTTGATTGGGCGATGAGTCCCGACAAATTGATTGAAGTGTTTTTGAAAAGGTTAGAACAGAACAAGAAACAATGAAAGTTTAATAGACCCTATTCCCGCCTACGCGGGAATGACAAATTTTGCTTCGCAAAATTTTTAAAAGTTTTATAAAATCCAAATATTTGTTCTTAAAAAAATCCCCTCTAACGAGGGGGAAAAACCCCTTGACCCCGATTCGCGATTTGTTTTACAATGGACCAAAGGGAAGGGTTTCATTGTCCAATCATCGCATTTCTTACATCGCAATTACGCGGGTTTGCGCATGTTTTTGCATGTCCGTGATTTGCGCCGCGTATCTGGCCCCGGCGAACGCCGCCGCGCGCGCGTCGCTGCCGATTGTAAATATCGGCGCGGGTGCCGTATCCGCGCGCGCGCTGTTCGGTGATACGGGAACAATAAATCAAACTTCTGAGACATTGGCGAATTATGACGCGCCGTCTGCGGATAACAATAATGCCGTGACGGTGGCCCCTTATAGGGCCCCGGCGAAAAAACCATCCGTAATCGCGCGGACGGCCGCCGCCGCGCGCGACATACTGTCCCCGAAAAAGCCCAGCAATGACATCTGGGCGCAAAACGCCGCGCATGCCGCGATGGACGCGCCCCTGCGCGCGCCGCGGGCGAACGAATTCGCAATCCTCGGCGATGATTTTGAATTGCCCGAAGAATCGCTTGACGGCGGCCAGCGACCCATGGCCGGCAGCCAGCCGCTGGTCGCCAGCCGTCAGCCGTCAACCGCCAGCCGCCAGCCGCCAGCCGCCAACCGCCAACCCTCGGGATATGCCGATGACATATTCGGGGCGGCCCCCGCGCCAACGGTAACGGCAATCATCGCGCCGACCGCGCCGCGCGCAACGCAGAACTATGACAGCAAATTGGCCACGCTGACCGAAAATTACAAAAAACTGGAAGCAAAGCTGGCCAGCCTGGAGCGCGGAAATACAGAAAATGCAGGGGCAAATAATTATTTGTTCCCACAAGGCAACAATCCCACGGACAAGATTGCATCGCGCAACGCCGCGGGCCGCGGTTCTGTTGGCGAAATAGTCGGCCGCATCCGCGTGCCGGATGACGCCGAAATAACAAATAACAAATCACAGGGCACAAATTATTTGACCAACGACCAACGACCAATGACCAATGGTGTCGCCATCCGCCAGATGGTCGTGCCGATGGATGACAATGCGGACGACAATGCGCGGTTTGCAAAGTCAGACGTTAAAGAACGACCGCTGACCAACAACCAGCGACCAACGGCCAACGACAACTTTGCATACAAGGACGAAACCCCGCTGACCAAGCTTTCGCCGATGCAGCTGAAAAAAGCGTTCCAAAAAACATACTTGTCCGAGAACAAGCACCTTTCCACTTACCAGATTGACGACGGATTTGATGTTTCAAGCAAGGTGGCGATGGCCGGATTTGATTCATCCGCCGACCTGTCCGAAGAGGGCGGCATCCGCCCGCTGGAAATAAAAATAGGATTCCGCGCGGACGACGCGGCGCTGTCGCGCGACAACTATAACCTGCTGTCCGAATACGCGTCAACCGTCGTCGCGAATCCAAAGCGCGCGATACAAATTTCCATTCCCGAACGCGCGACGCGCAGTTACGATGACCGCAAAATGGCGGCGCGGCGCCTGGCGATTGTAGAGCAGGTTCTGCGCGACTCTGGCGTATCCGAACAGCGGATCATGCCCGTCCTTTCCCAGCGCGCGGACGACTCGTTCGTTCTGCGCGTCATTTCATCCGACCAGTTTGAAACCCTGACATCTTCCCAGCGCGACATGTTCGGCGACACGGTCAGCAGCAAAAGCTATAAAAGCATGAAATGGTAAAAACGCCGCGAAAGCGGCGTTTTTAGTGGCTGGTGGATGGTGGTGCGTAGCGGTGGTTGGTAATGGCAAATAAAAACTACCAGCCACCGCTACGCACCACCATTTCACTTTTTCACTTCTTTTCACCCCCTTTTAATGATATAATTACACATAGGATTATGGAGATTTTAATGAGGAAATACATTTTCGCGCTGTTTTTCGCGACCCTTGCGTTTGCGGGCGCGCACGCCGACCCAGTAATGGTGCAGCCCCAGGCCGCGGCATGGGGCCCGCAGAGCCCGCGGGCAGGCGCGCAAAGTCCCCGCGCGCTGCAATCCCAGCAAGTTCCCAATGCGGCCGCCGCAAAGACCGGCACCGCCGCGCTGACAAACGCGCCCGCAACGCCATCCCGCGCGGTCGCAACCCGCGCCGCGCCCGCCCGCGCGAACGCAACGCCGTCCCGCGCGGTGGTCGCGCGCACGGCCGCGCCGGCGACAGCCGCGCGCACCGTGCGGTCCCGCGTCGCGGCCGTTCCCGCGAACGCACAGTCCGCATCGCGCATCAGCCTGACCGGAACGCCGATGCAGGCCGGAACCGGGCTTTATGGACGGGCGACGCAGCTTTCCTATATGTCCGGCGCGTATGCGACATACTCTAACATCATAGATCCCATGACCGGGCTGATTTCGGCGGAATCATACAACAACTGCATGCAGAGCTATTACACCTGCATGGATGAAATCTGCACGGCGCGCAGCCCGGGCCAGCGCAGATGCGCGTGCGCCGGCCGCGTCAAGACTTTCGCCGGATTGGAAAACACATTGCAGTCCGCGCGCGAGGATTTGCTGAAAGTATCGGGAGAGCTGACCCTGCTCATCGCGAACAAGGGCGAGGTTGTAAACGCCGCGTTCACCCTGACCGATGCGGAAAAAACCATGAACTGCGTTTCGTGGAACGACATGCTGGCCGGCGGCGGCGACAAATACAAATGGTGCTATGACCACATGATCGGCAGCTGCACCAAATCCACGGATTCGGCCGGCAAGGACGTGTTCACATGCAGCAGCGGATGCGAAGTTCCCAAATACTGTTCGGACGGCTCTATCGGACTCGGCAGCAACTGGATGAACGTTCTGAACGGATCCAGCAGCGATATAATCGCGTCTCTGCGCGCATACGCGGACGCGGCCAGTTCCGCCAACGTCATCCTGACCAACAACAACAACGCGTTGTCCAGCGCGTTCCAAACCGTCCAAGACATCGTTTCTTCATACAACACGGGGACGAACATATTCGGCGCGACGGTCATATCGCCGGACACTCTGGCCGAAACATGGGGCTATGACTTGTTCGCATACGCGCACAACAACGTGTGCAACCGCGTTCTGGACGCATGCTTTAACGGAATTTTTGAAACCTGCGGCAGCGATTGCAAGGGCGGCGTGATTTCCAGCAACGGACAAAAGCAGTGCAACCTGAACAGCCAGATAAGCGTGATCAACGGCGGCCAGGATTTGAATTTCAGAATCCAGGGCAACAACGCGACCTATACCGGCGCGGCGGGCGCGGCGTGCTTTGGCTATTCCAACACCGCCGGCGATCCTTACGGGACGCTCCGCGGTCCGGTCGCGGACGCGCGCCGTTCAATCTTGCAGAAATACGCGCTGGATTCCAACGCCGACTGCGACGTGTATGGCGAAGAATTAAAGACCCAGGCCCAGAACATACAATACCAGAAAATCGCCGCGACCCAGCTGTTGCAGCAAAAGCGCCTGGAATTCGCGAATGCCAAGACGGCCGCGAATATGGCGAATTCCCTGGCGGCCAAGGATAATTACAGCAAGTGCCTGTCGGAAATACTGGATTGCTACAATACCCAGGATACGGCGAACCCGTCCTGGTCGCCTTCGCGCGTAAAGTCTTATTGCCAGCAGATCGCGAATATCCCCAGCTGTTACGAAACGATGATCTGCAACCCGGCCGGATCGCCGATCGCGACCATCATAGACGTTCCGGATTCAACGGCATGCATCAACAGCCAGGATGTTACCAAGAACACATGCCGAAATGTCGTGACGATTTCGGAAATACTCAGCGGCGCCGCCGCGAAAGGCGTCGCGCCGACATGGGGCGACGGGGCCACGGGCGATTCCGCATCGTTCCGCGAATACTGCCTGGTGCAGACGATCGGCACGGAAGAAGGCAACGTGCGCAACTGGACGCGCGCGCCGATATGCCCACAGAATGCCTCGCCGCGCGGCGGATGCGTTCCGGGCCAGCAGGATGTCGGCAGCGCGCGCACATGCGCGTCGGTCCCCGGATGCGTATGCAATAACATCGGCCCATTGGTCAACAACGTGTGCCCGGAATTATAGATGCCATCCAAAACAACGAACGGGGGCGAAATGTAGTTGGGGGGTGGGGTGATGCCCCGCCCCTTTTGAAATATAGATGAAGAATAAATGCCGTATCTTTGCTGCCGCCGTCTTTGCGATTTTCGCCGCGCATGCCGCGCGCGCGGACGACGCCGCGACCGCGAGGACCGCCATATCGCGAAACCTGGCGCCCGTCCAGGTTCAACCGCAAGCCGCGCCGCCGACACAAGCCGTAATATCCAGGGCCGCGGCGACGGCCCCGTCGCAATCACACATTGCGCTGGGCGCGGCCACCGACCAGCGCCCACCGACCAGCGACCAGCGACCAACGACCAACGACCAACGACCAACGACCAACGACCAACGACCAACGACTAACGACCAACGACCAACGACCAGCGACCAACGACCAGCGACCAACGACCAGATTCCGGATAATTCCAATGCGCCGGCGGCAGAGGCCCCCGGCATAGCCGCGCGCGCCGCGCCTCAGAATGCCCAGCCTGTCCCCCGAAGCCTTGGCGAAGGGGGAAGCCCGCCGGTCGGGCGCGCGGCCATGACCTCTGCCACAGCGGCGCGCGTCGCCGCCGTGCAGTCCCAGGGAACGGCGCTCCGCGCGCGCGCGGGCGAAAACGTCCGCGAACTTAACAGCGGCACCGGCATAGACACGCGGACCGAGGCCCTGGACAAAGGCATCGCGCACCAAAGCGCCCCCGTGCGCCGCGCGGGCGTATCATTGCGCCCCAGCACGGCAGAGGTCGGCGGACGGGCGATCATACCGGGCACCAACACCATGACCGGATCAAATTTTGACACCGGCCGCGCGGCGGGCGTTTCCCCGCGCGGCGCGCGCGCGGCGGCGATTACGGTATCGGGCCTCTCCGTTAACCCGGATTCTCTGGCCGCGTGGGAGGCGACCGCCGCCGCGAACGAAACCTGCCGCCAGCAATACACGGAATGCATGGATCAATTCTGCAATGTTTTGGATTCCAACCAAAAGCGCTGCTCATGCAGCAGCAATCTGGGCAAATACACCCAGGTTCAGACCGCCGTCAAATCCGCCAACGACCAGCTGAACGATGTCGCCCAGCGCATAAGATACGTGGGCCTCTCTGCGGACGAAATACGCGCGATAATGTCTTCTACCGAGGCAGAGCAAGCGTTGAAGGGCACGCGCGACACGACCGAATCGCGCAAAATGCTGGACCAGATAGAACAGCTGATAAAAGATCCGAACGCTTTCGCCGCGCAAAACAGCACAAACGGCATTATGGATCTGGACCTGGATTTTTCCAAAAATGTTGACTTTGCGGATTTGTTTGACCTGCAGTTCGGCAGCGGGTCGTCATTCGCGAACCTGCGCGGGCCCCAGCTTTTCAGCGCGGCCAAGAACAAATGCGCCAAGGTTCTGGACGCGTGCAGGAAGAGCGGCGCGGACGTATCCCAGGTCACCAGCAATTACGATTTGCTGATAGACAAAGATTGCCTGGCTTACGAGCAGGGGCTCACCAAAATGAACGACACGTTAAAGACGAATGTCCGCGCGGCGACCGTGATGCTGCAGAAAGCGCGGCTGGCCGTATTGCAGGACCAGAATATCTATGACACGCGCGGATGCCTGAACGCGCTGGAAAAATGCATGACCGACGACATGGTGTGCGGCGCGGACTATACGAAATGCCTGGATCCCACCAAGACATTCATAGACGAAAACGGCGAAGTGATACTGGGTCAGAACGTCGCGCAGATATTGCTGATGATGACGAACTATGTCAACGCCATGGTGCCGGATTTGACCCGCGCGATGAGCATCGGCGCGTATGTCAACTGCACGGTGAAACCGAACAACGACGGATCGTGCATCGTGAAATATCTGCTGGATAAAATCGGAACGGGCGGCACGACAACCGGGCTGTGCCGGCCGGTTTTGGACAAATGCCGCCGCGTTTCCTATACGGACCGGGGCAGATACGACCCCACGAACGAGGTTATCAAGGACTATATCCAGCGCACGATGGTCAACATACGTTCCGCGCAATATAAAATCATCAGCGACTATGCGATGGGATGCATGGCGAACCTGCAAACATGCTATGCCCAGCAGGTGTCGCAGATAAACGCCTGGTCGTCAAACGCGAACCTGGACACTGTCTATCTGGTGATGAAGGGCGCGTGCCGCAACGTCGCGCTGTCCTGCGCATACGCGGTGTTCCAGCAAGACCCGACCTCGTGCCCGTTTGATCCGAACAATCCCATGGAGCCCAACAACGCCATCAGATGCATAGAGGCCATATCGGACATATTCTATCAATCCCTGCTGTGCCCGATAAACGCGGTTTACGTGTCGCCGACATTCCCGAACACCGGCCAGCAGCCTGACGCCTCTCAGAAAATAAGCAACAGATGCTTCTGCCAGAAGGGATTCTGCGTGATGAGCGGGCAATGCATCCAGCCCGCCGCCGGCACCAGCTGTCCCAATTAGCGGCGCGCCGCGCAAATTCTTTTGCCATTTGCGCTTTGCGATTTTTTGTTTTATAATCCCGCCCGTGAAAGAAAAATCAGGATTTTTGAAATACGCGAAACGCATCGGAACCTGGGCGGCAAAGATCGCGTTCTGGACATTGGTCGCAATGATGGCCGCGCTGACGATCGTGGTCGTGCGCTATGGCAGCGATCTGCCGGATTACCGCGGCCTCGCCACATACGCGCCGCCGGTCGCGACGCGGCTGTATGCCTCCGACGGGTCGCTGCTGATAGAATACGCCGAAGAGCGCCGCGTGTTCATGGATTACGCCGACCTGCCCCCGCAATTGGTGAACGCGTTCGTCGCGGCCGAAGATCAGAATTTCTGGCACCATCCCGGCATTGACGTTTTCGGAATCGCCCGCGCGACTTTGAACAACGTCGTTCATTTCGCGGGATTGGGATCGCGCTTTACGGGCGCCAGCACCATTACGCAGCAGATCGCGAAGAATTTCTTTCTGACGAACGAGCGGACGCTTTCGCGCAAAATCCGCGAAGCGCTGCTGGCGATGAAATTGGAACGCGCGTTTTCAAAGCAGCATATAATCACGCTGTATCTTAATCAGATATTTCTGGGCGCGCGCGCATACGGCGTGGGATCGGCGTCGCTGATGTATTTCAACAAGCCGGTGAACGAATTGTCATTGTCCGAATCGGCGTTTCTGGCGTCATTGCCAAAGGCGCCTAATGACCTGAAAAAGGCCGACGAGCGCAGAAACTATGTCCTCCGCCGGATGAGGGAAGAGGGATATATAACGCGAGGGCAAGAAACGGCCGCCGCGGCCGAGCCGTTGAAAATAAGCAAAGGATTTTTAGAGCAGCAAGCGGACGATTTCCAATATTTCGCCGAGGAAGTTCGCCAGGATCTGCTGGACAAGCTCGGCCGCGACACGCTGTATAACGGCGGGCTGTATATAAAGACGACGATCGTGCCGGAATATCAGCGCGCGGCGGCGGCGGCGTTAAAGAAAGAGCTGGACACATACAACCGCGCGCATCCGAACGCGCCGCAGAAACTGCAAGGCGCGCTGATCGCGCTGAACCCGCACACGGGGCGGATACTGGCCATGTCCGGCGGATACTCTTTCGCGGACAGCCCGTTCAACCGCGCGACGCAAGCACTGCGCCAGGTCGGATCAACCATAAAGCCCTTTGTCTATCTGGCCGCGCTGGAGCAATCGGACAGATTCAATCCGACCACATTGCTGCTGGACGCGCCGATCGTTGGGTGGAGAGAGGGCAACACCCTGTGGAAACCGGAAAATTACGACCGCAAGTTTCTGGGCGACGTGACATTGCGCGTGTCGCTGGAAACCAGCCGGAACGTGCCGACCGTGCGATTGGTAGAGGATCTGGGGGTCAAAACCGCAATTTCCGCCGCGCAAAAATTCGGTGTCTATGGCAATGACATCAAGGACCTGAACCTGTCGCTGGCGCTGGGGTCCGGGGAAACGACGCTTGAACGGCTGGCTTTCGGATACGCCGCGTTCATAAACGGCGGATACCGGCACGACGCGAAACTGGTTGACTATGTGGAAGACAGGTATGGAAAAATAATAAATACCGGAAACAAGGAATCCGCCTTTGCCGCGGCGGCGGACCAGCGCGAGGGCAATATAATATCATGGGCCGACGGGATGAATCCCGTGCGGCGCGAAGAAATGAAAGATCCCCTGTCCGATCCGCAATCATTGTATCAGGTCGTATCCATTCTGCAAGGCGTGGTAGAGCGCGGCACCGGAAAACAGGCGCGCGTCGCGGGCCACACCATCGCCGGCAAAACCGGAACGACGAACGACGTGAAAGACGTCTGGTTCGTGGGTTTTTCCAAAAACCTGGTCGCGGGCGTATACTTGGGCTTTGACTCCCCCGCGGCGCTCGGCGACGGCGCGGGCAGCTTTATGGCCGCGCGCGTATTCGGGGAATTTATGGCCGCCGCATTGGCGAATGACAAGGACGAGCCCTTTGCGGTTCCGAACGGCATGACGTTCCGGCGGGTGAATCGCATATCAGGCGAATCCGCAACCGACGACCCGAACGGCACGATTATAACCGAGGCGTTCAAGCCGGGACAATCGCCCAACGCCGCGGGCCAAGGCGCACAAAACGGCGACATAGCCGATTCCCCGGTAGAGGTGGGCGGGGTGTTTTGATTTAAGATTTAAGATTTAAGATTTACGATTTAAGATTTCAGATTTAATAAATCTTAAAATCCGCAGATCTTAAATCTTAAATTTTTTCCTCTTTCCTTTTATTTTCATATATGCAAATATCATCCCGAACGACAAAGGAGAATGAAATGAGAAGATATATTATCTTTGGCGCGGCCGCCCTGGCTTTGGCGGCATGCGGGGACAAGACGATCGCGACGGTTGACCTGGCCTGCGGCGATTCTAAAATTCATGCAAAGGTTTACGCCAACTATGTCAATGCGGTCATAGATGGGAAAAAGATCAGATTGGACAGGGCCGTGTCGGCCAGCGGCGCGCGATTTGAAAGCACCGGAACAGAGCTGAAAGGCGCGGTTCTGTGGAACAAGGGCCAGGAATGGATACTTATCCCGAATGCAAAGGAAATGCCGATAACATGCAACGTGAACTATCAGGATTGCATCGCCCCGGACGTGGTTCCGACGCCAAAGCTGCCGTAACAGTGGTCAGTGGTTAGTTGTGGCAGTAGTTGTTATACCGCGAAACTTAATTATAATTTGCCGCGCACAATGCGCGGCAAATTTACTAGCCACTAACTACTGACCACCTAAAAATCGTGCGCAACGCGCACTATTTTTTCTTGACTTTTATCAAAAATATGCCATTATTGCATAAAGTTTTAGACAGAACCATAGAAAAACGGGGTAAAAATGGCAGATTTTGCAATATTTCAAACCGGCGGAAAACAATATCGCGTCAAAGCGGGCGATGTCATCCAAATTGAAAAGTTAAAGGCCGACGGCCGCGTTGAATTTGACCAGGTCTTGATGCTGGGCGACCGCGTCGGCGCGCCGTTCGTTTCTGGGGCGCGCGTTATAGGCGACGTGGTGGAACAAACGCGCGCGGACAAAATCCTGGTGTTCAAGAAAAAGCGCCGGCAGAACTATCGCCGGACACGTGGCCACCGCCAGCACTTAACGGTGGTAAAGATTACGGAAATAAAAGGATAGTCGTTAGTCGTTAGTCGTTAGAATTCTTTTCTCAACGACCAATGACCAACGACTGTTTGCGATAAAGGAGCAAACAATGGCACACAAGAAAGGCGCATCATCGTCTACAAACGGACGCGATTCAGCGGGACGGCGTCTGGGCATCAAAAAGGGCGGCGGGCAAAAGGTAATTCCCGGCAACATCATAATCCGCCAGCGCGGAACAACCGTTCATCCCGGCCTGAACGTCGGAATGGGCAAGGATCACACGATATTCGCGACAACCGCGGGGCATGTCGCGTTCAGGCGCGGCGCGGGCAACCGAAAATCCGTATCTGTAATACCGGAATAAAAAACGCGGGCTCTGCCCGCGTTTTTAGTGCTGGTGGATCGTGCTGGTGGTTGGTGCTGGTGGTTGGTAAAAAGAATATGTTATGTTATGAATTTAATTTCATCAACACCAACCACCAGCACCAACCACCAGCACCAACCACCAGCACGATCCACCAACCACTTTTTTATCTTTCCCCGCTTGATAATTGCAAACCAAACGTTTATAATGCGACGCGCAGGGAAACGATTGTTCATTTGTATGCGAATGTTTCGCATAGAAACGAATGATTTTTCTCTGTGAAAGAGCAATCGCAACCATGCGATTATTTTAACAAAAGCGCGACCCGTGACGCAAATTCGTTTCACGCTTCACGCTTCACGCTTCACGCCGTTTTGCCGCGCGGAGCGCGACAAAACGGAGAAAAATATGTTATTTGGTTTATTCGGCGACAAGACGCCGCACACAGTCTTGAACAATCCCATATCCGCGTCCATGCAATGGGGCGACGAAACATTAACGCTGGAAACCGGACGGTTCGCGAAACAGTCTACCGGCTCTGTCATGGCGACAATGGGCCAGACGATGGTTCTGGTTACCGTCGTTGCGGAAAAAACGGCCGTAGAGGGCCAGGATTTCTTTCCGCTGACCGTTGATTACCAGGAAAAATTCGCATCCGCCGGAAAAATCCCGGGGTCGCGGGACCGGCGCGAGGGCCGTTCCAGCACCGCAGAAACCCTGATTGCGCGTTTGATTGACCGGCCGATTCGCCCGCTGTTTCCGGAAACTTTCAAGAACAAGGTTCAGATTACCGCGACCGTGTTTTCTTATGACAAGAAAAATTCGCCCGATATTCTGGCCATGATTGCTGCATCCGCGGCGTTGTCCATTTCCGGCGTTCCGTTCATGGGCCCGATCGGCGCGGCGCGCGTCGGTTACGACAACGGCAAATACACCCTGAATCCGGCCGTGAAAACGCGCGAGGAGTCAGAGATGGAGCTGGTCGTCGCCGGCACCAGCCAAGGCGTCCTGATGGTTGAATCAGAAATCGCGGAACTGGACGAGAAAACGACATTGGGCGCCGTGAAGTTCGGTTTCGAGGCGTTCCAACCAGTTATAAAAATGATCCAGGAATTGAAAGAGAAAGCCGGCAAAGCGGCGTGGGACACGGAAGAACACTCGCCCGAATACAAAAAAATGCAATCGGATTACGAACAGTTCGCCGGCGAAATTACGGACGCCCTGGCCATATCCGAAAAGCTGACGCGCCTGAATACGATATCCGAAATCACCGCAAAGGCAATCGCGCGCATACCGGAATTGTTCCCGGAAACGACAACCGCCGCCGCAACGTTAAAATCCTGGGGCGCGGAAATCATGGACAATCTTACCGGCCGCATAATGCGCGGAAACATCCTGGACGGCAAACCGCGCATAGACGGCCGCGACAACAAGACCGTCCGCCCGATAGAGTGCGAAGTCGGCATCCTGCCGCGCGCGCATGGATCCGCGCTGTTCACACGCGGCGAAACGCAAGGGCTGGTGACGCTGACGCTCGGCGGCGGGACCGACTCGCTGCCGATTGAAAACATGGACGGCGATTCCGAACAGCCGTTCTTGCTGAACTATAACTTCCCGGGATTCGCGGTTGGGGAAGCGAAGATGTTAAAGAGCCCCGGCCGCCGCGAAATCGGCCACGGAAACCTGGCGTGGCGCGCCATACACCCCATGCTGCCTGAAAAATCGCAATTTGACTATACCATCCGCATAGTGTCGGACATACTGGAATCCAACGGGTCCAGCAGCATGGCGACCGTATGCGGCGCGACCCTCGCGCTGATGGACGGCGGCGTTCCGATGACGCGGCCCGTTGCCGGAATCGCGATGGGATTGATCAAGGAAGGCGACAAATACGCGGTTCTGACCGACATATTGGGCGACGAGGATCACCTGGGCGACATGGACTTTAAGGTCGCGGGAACGGAAAAAGGAATCACGTCCCTGCAGATGGACATCAAAATCACATCCATAACTTTTGAGATTATGGAGAAAGCGCTGGCCCAGGCAAAGGACGGCCGCATGCATATCCTGGGCATAATGACCAAGGCCATCAAGTCGCCGCGCAAAGAATTGTCCGAATTCGCGCCGCAAACCTTTGTGATGAAAATCCATCCGGATAAAATCCGCGAGGTTATCGGCAAAGGCGGCAGCGTGATCAAGGCCCTGACCGCGGAAACGAACACGACGATTGATCTGGAAGACGACGGCACCGTGAAAATCCTGTATTCCGACGTGGGCGATCGCGACGCCGCGATCGCGCGGATCAAAGCGATTACCGCAGAGCCAGAGGTCGGTCAGATTTACCCCGGCGTGGTATCCGGCATGAAAGAATTCGGGCTGTTCGTCAAAATTATGAACGGGAATTTTGAATCATTGGTCCATATTTCCGAAATCACCGGCGATCGCTTGAATACCATAGAAGACGCAAAACTGCGCGAAGGCGACCCCGTGTTCGTGAAATATCTGGGCGTGGACAAGCGCGGCAAAACGCGGCTCTCCATGGTCGGCATTAACCAAAAGACGGGCGAAGAGGAAAAGAAATAGGAAGTGTCATCCCGGAATTTTCTGGCACAGCCAGAAAATATCCGGGATCTCATGGATTTCATACGGGTGCCAAAGCGAGAGAGGTAACTCAAAAGGAATAATGATGAACCCAAAAAATTTTGGTTGCTTCAAGCCCTTGTATCATGTTTGCAATTATATAGGGATGTCTTATAAATCGGGATGGGATGGGTTTTACGGCAGGGACGTTAAGAATGAAGATCTTGGGGAAAGAATTTATCTTGGCGTTGTGGGGATCGGCGCAGTGCCTTTGATGCCTGTGTTGTTTCCGGTGGCTAATACTTTAGTCTGGATTATGGACCAAACGCTTTGTAGGTCTAACAAATTGGGCGTTCAGTTTAACTTTTATAAAAGTTTACGTTCGATACGATCAACGCAAAAAGTTCAATAATAAAAAGGAGGCAAACAATGGACATGAAATCACTGATGGACCAGGCAAAGCAGCTGCAAGGCAAGGTCGCGGCGGCCCAGGAATCATTGGGCAAGACGGTATTAAAGGGCATCGCCGGAAACGGCCTGGCCATTGTTGAAATGACGGGAAAATACGACCCCGTAAAGCTGACGCTGAATCCGGACATTTTGAAAGAAGATCTGGGCACCATGACCGCGATCATCCTGGCGGCGTTCCAAGATGCCAAGGCCAAGGCCGACACCCTGATAGACAAAGTGATGGGCGACGCCACGGCCGGCATGCCGATGCCGGAATAGTGCTGGTGGCTGGTGCTGGTGATTCGTGGTTTAACCAACTACGAGCCACCAGCACGAGCCACTAGCACGAGTCACCAGCCACCTTCTCGGATGTTTAGCTCAGTCGGTTAGAGCATCTGCTTTACACGCAGAGGGTCGGGGGTTCGAGTCCCTCAACATCCACCACCGTTTTTCGTTATTGGGCGCGGAACGCGCGAAATTAAGAAAAACGAGTGTCACGCCGGGGCCCAGCGTCCGCCGTAGCCTTAGCGAAGGCTGGATTCGCAAAGGCGGATGAAACTCCAAGCTTTTTTGATGGCTGGGATCTCGTTTGTTCCATTAATTTTTCAGATTATATCTTGACAAAACAATGAATTGTGTTATATTGTAAAGGAAAAAGAGGGCAAGAAACGAACAACTCTCTTAAAACAGTATTTTTTGGTCGTTGCGGTTTTAGGCGGCGGCTATTATGAAGGATTATATTATGAACAATTGGCATAAATTTTATTTATATCTACTCAAAGCGCGCATAAGATTTAGTAGCGACATTATTCCTTTTACTTTTGATCCATTTGTAGAAAGGGTTGAACTGGATGAAACCAGATGCGATTTTTTTGAGCGGTTGGAAAAATTCAAGCACTGCAAAAAACAGCGGACGAAAGAATGTCCGAATTATAACAGATTCAAGAAAGAGAACGGCGGGCACGGGGCTTGCGAAGGCATATATTTTTGCGCGACGGTGATATATGAAAACGGAAAAAGAAACGCGCATTATTTTCCAAACTTAAACGACGCCCAGTTAAAATCCCATACGCTTTTGCGCAACACCGACAGAAACCGAAAAAGGGTTGAATTCGTCGGGGAAATTCGCCAGGTTAATGACCTGGACTACGAATGCGGCGTTAAGTTTGCCGGCGATGACAAGGTATCCAATAGCACAATGAGCCGCAAAAGATGGCTCAGACTCAGATCTGAATATCTTATGTGGCACGCGCTACATAAATGGATTCAGGCCCGGACCAAAAACTAGGGCCTTAAAAACTGCATTCGGCACCTTTTGGTGCCCTTGTCACCAAAAGCAAACCAGTATAGTCAACGACTTATATAAACTAATGGTTGCAATCTGTTGCGCGGCATGGTATTCTAAAAAAACGGGGGCCGTGGCTCTCTCCAACGGCCTTCCCGCTTACCGGCGTTACGGAATTGAAACGCAAGAGCCTGTCCAGTGCCGCCAATGCGGCCGAAACCTATGCCATGGGGTGAAATTATCATGCTTACCGCCAACATGTCCCTTGAATGCCCGGCGCTGATCACTGTCAAACTTATAGACAGCAAGTGGAAGCTGCTTATACTGTGGGAGCTTTCCCACGGCGACTGCCGGTTCGGCGATATTCTGAAAAATATCGGCGGCATCCGCCAAAAAGTTTTAACGCAGAGCCTCCGGTCATTAGAGGCGGACGGCCTGGTATCCAGACAAGTTTATGCAGAGGTTCCGCCGCGCGTGGAATATTCGGTGACGGATTTGGCGCGCGATTTGGCAAAGGTCCTGGACGTTATGGGCGAATGGGGAATAAAATACGCCGAAATGAAGGCGGGACATGCAATAGAATGGCATTTCAGCGGCAAAAGCGATAGGAATGCCGTCCGCGATGATCGGCGCCTGCGGCGGGAATTAGGGTCAGGACACAATGAATTGACGTCCTGACCCTACTCTGAACGATTCGGGAACTCGCCGCGGTCCAGCATTGCGGCGATCTCGTAATGCTTTATCTTTTGCGCGGATGTCCGCGGCAGCTCGTTTTCCGTAATCGCAAAATGCGTCACCCATTTATACGGCGCGATCGTCAGGTTGGATGTTTTAATCAGCATGCGCACGCGCTCCAACGTCGTGCCCGGCTTTACCTGGAACACGCCATACGCGACGACCTTGTCATTAATCTTCCGCTCCAAAACGGCGGCGGCGAGTATTTCATCATTGGCCAGATATAAATCTTCCAGCTCGTCATTATAAACATTCTTGCCGCTGTCCAGAACAATCACCTGCTTTTGCCGGCCTTTTACAATCAGGCGTTTTTTGGAATCAAACTTTCCCAAATCGCCGGTTTTGAACCAGCCGTCCTGGAACGCTTCGGCATTCGCGGCCGGGTTGCCGACGTATCCCTGCATCACCAAGCTGCCGCGCAGCCAGATTTCGCCGACGCCCTCCCGATCAGGATTGTGGATTTTTATTTCATTGTTGGGCAGCGGCCCGGCGTAATGCATTTTTCCGTTCGCCATCCTGAATTTGAAATTAAAATTACCGGGCCCGGTCGTCTCCGTCAGGCCATAGCAATCGCCGACCGCAAAGCCCAGCGATTCAAAGAACCGCCGCACGCGGGGTTTCAGCGCCGCGCCCGCGGACACCAAGGCTTTCACATTTCCGCCGAATATTTCATGAATCGGTTTTGTTACTTTCCTGACAATCCATCCCATTCCGATCGCGCGCCAGAGCTGACGGGTTGCCAGAATGAATTTCATCGCGAAATACGCGTGTTTTTCTTTGGCCTGGTCTATGATTCTTTTATAGAACAATTCCCATACGCGCGGCACGCCGGGAATGACGTCCGGATGGTATTGCTGGAAATCGGCCAGGAATTCTTTCGGATTTAATGCCGGCTGCAGCAACAGCGACCCACGCAGAACCACCGGCGCGATGATATTCACGACGACCCCGTAAATATGATACAGCGGCAGAAAGCCGTAAAACAGAGAGTTTTTTTTCAGTGCCGGCTCGTATTTTGGGATGCCGTCGGCCAGCGATATAATATTGCTGTGCGTTAATCCCACGATTTTCGGATTGCCCGTGGAACCGGATGTAAAGGACAGCATGGCCAGGTCTTCGGCCGCCACATCCGCAGGGGCGAAATCTTTCTCGTTCGTCTCGTCCAGTGTTTCAATGTCAAACATCTCGGGGCCGTTTTCCAGGAAATAACTTTTTTGCGCCAGCGCGAGTTTGCAATCGGTATGCCGCATCATGTTCAGGTGCTCGGTCGGCGACAGTCCCGTATCCAGCATCAGGGCCCGCGCGCCCAAGGACGTAATCGCAAAATAAGAATTGATAAATTCGGGCGTGTTGCCGGATAGAATCGCGACGGTGTCGCCCTTTTTGATTTTGAATTTTTGCGAGAGCTGAACCGCGCGCCGTTTAACCTTCCTCAGCAAATCCGCATAGGTTTCATTCTGTCTGACAAAGAAGATACGGTCTTTGTTTTCGGAACAAATCCGCGACAGCATATCGTATATGTTTTTTATCATAGATTGTGCCCTTTTTGTAGCCATGCATACTATATAAGATTCTTTTCAGGAAAAACAATGTATAATTTGGGCTTGATTTTTGTCAAAGATATATTAAAGTTTAGCTCCTAAACCAACAAAAAAAGATTTCGCACATGGAACTGTATCACCAGCATCTTTTAATCAAAGCGTTCGTAAAGAATCCGCCGACCCAGGAAACAGTTCTTAACTACTGGCTGGAATCATTGGTGGCCGATATAAAAATGAAAGTGGTCGTGCCCGCACGATCCAAATACGTTGACGCCGTCGGAAACCGGGGATTGACGGGGGCGGTTAATATAGAAACATCGCACATAGCGGTTCATATATGGGACGAGCCGGTGCCCGCGCACATAGAAATGGATGTTTATTCCTGCTCAAAATTTGACATCCAAACAGTATTTAATAAATTATGCGATTTCGGTCTTGTGAAATACCATTTCATGCTGATAGACAGAAACGGCGACACATTCAAAGTGGTGAAACAATCCGACGGATTCATTTCCTGAACCTAAAATAAAGCCCCCACCATACAGCGAGTATTTATTTGCACTAAACGGCCTTGCCTTGCAACACTTTCATATAATCGCTGCCGATGACGGAAATTTTGCCGCCGTCCACGACAATCGCCAGGTTGCCGCTGGCAAGGATTGCTTTCATATTCAGAGATTCCAAATTTTTATTTCACCGGGGCGACGATGATTGACTTTGTCCGTTCGTCCGGTTTGGATTTGCTTTCCAGCGTTCCCTTGTCGCCGATGGTCGCAATGATCTTGTCAAACAATTGCGGCACCAGGTCGCGTCCGCGCGCCAATATCTTTTTGTCGCCCTTCTTCATCGCGATCGCGATTTTCACCTTGTCCCCGTCGCCCAGGAACTCGTAAACCTTTTTCATCTTGATGTTGAAATCGTTGTCTTCTATGAACGGCTTCATCCAGACTTCCTTCAGCTCGTTCGTCTTTTGCTTTTTGCGCGCCTCGGCCGCTTTCTTTTTCTGCTCGTATTTGAATTTGCCGAAATCCATTATCTTTACGATCGGCGGAATCTGGGTCGCGTTGATTTCCACCAGATCCATTTCCGCGTCCGCCGCCATTTGCAAGGCCTGGGGCGTAGGCATGATGCCCAGGTTCTTGCCCGCGTCGTCTATGACTTGGACGCTTTTGGCGAATATTTTGTTATTGATGCGCGGGCCAAAGTCGCGCCGGGTGTCTTTGTTGGTATTCATGGGTTTAATGATAGGCTCCTTTGAGTTATAACTATCTGGTAGGCAGAGTCCACAAAATATGGTTTGATTTGCGGCAGGATATTTGAGGCAAGAACGAGGATTTTGGCGAAAATCGTATGTTATACGATTGAGGCAAAATCCGAAGTTATTGATTCAAATAGACGCCGCCCGAAGGGTGCGGGCTAAATTGCCGGCTATCTTCGGGTTTCCGCTTGCATGTATAATATACATGCTGCGCGAAAACCCTTGATATCCATCAATTTTCCCTCGCACAAATCAAGCCATATTTTGTAGACTCTGCCTTAATTGTTAATTAATTTTGGACGATTTGCAACAATTTTTGCAATGCGTCCCACACAGGGCGCTTTGCGTCCGGTTTCAGTAGCAGATAGTTGGGATGGTAAATAGGGATAATGGTCGTTAGTCGTTGGTCGTTGGTCGTTAGTCGTTGGTCGTTTGTGTTTCTTTTGCCAACGACCAATGACCAACGACCAACGACCAACGACTGTATAACTTCCCCATGCTGCTTTGGCAGCTTTGCGCCCGCGATTTCCGCCGCGGACAGCGCGCCCAGCGTCAATATCGCCCGCGGCGCGGCAAACTCTACCGCGCGCAGCACCAGCGGCCGCGCGGTCGCCAGCTCTTCATCCGTCGGCGTGCGCCCCCCGGGCGGCCGCCAAAACACCATGGGGATGATGGCGATATCCGCGCGCGAATACCCGATCGCCGACATCATCTTGTCAAACAGCGCGCCCGCGGCACCGGACAAAATAGCGCCGGATTCCTCGTCATCGGAACTGGGCAAGTCTGTGATAACGGCAATTGGTGATTGGCGGTTGGTGCTGGTGGCTGGGATATGCGGCAAAACCGTGCTTTTGGCAAATGTCCGCAACGGGTGTTCCGCAAAGGCCTCTATCGCATTGCAAAGCGCGCCCCAATCGGCCGCCGCAGCGGCCAGTTCGGCCGCGCGGGCCATGGCCGCCGCCTGGCTGATGGCCGCGACGGGGGGAATTACCGAAGATTTAAGATTTAAGATTTCAGATTTAAGATTTTTTTCAGGTTCAGCAATCTTTTCCTTGCTATCTGAACTCTCAACTCTTAACTCTTCACTCTCTTTCTGAAACGGCTTTGCCGCATCGGAAAGCTCCCACCTTACCCCCGCCAGGCACAAATCCCGCAAAGAATCATTTCTCATCACTATTTTTCCTTGATTTCTTTTCAATTTTACAATAAAATACAAAATGAACCGAACAAATACAAGGGAGTATTTACCATGAAAATAAAACATTTCGCCTTACTGGCCACCGCGGCGGGACTTTTGTCCGCATGCGGCGGCTCTTCCGTGATTACAGAGCCATCCGACCTGAATCACCAAAAGGTGTATTATGCGTTTGATTCTTCGGAAATCAACGAAGACGCGCGCATCAACCTGTTGGGCCAGGCACTGTATATGAAAAACCACCCGAGCACCAAAATCCAGATAGCCGGCAACTGCGACGAACGCGGGACCGAGGAATACAATCTGGCGCTGGGCTATCGCCGTTCCGCGGCCGCCAAAGCGGTCATCGTGAAAGACGGCGTGGATGCGGGCCGCATATCCACAATCTCTTACGGCAAGTCCCGTCCAACGGTGCTTGGCTCTGGCGAAGACGTTTGGAAATGGAATCGCAACGCAGAAACGACTGTGAAATAAAAAATCTAAATGCAGGGGCGCATTATTGCGCCCCCTTTTTATGCTGATATTTTTTAATGGCGCAAGACCCGCCCAATGACGCGTTTCGCTTGTCGTCGGGGCCCGGGGAATGCGCCCCTACATATTACAAACTCTTTCCATCGCTTGCACTAAATCTTTCGGATTTCTTTTTAGAGCTGCACTGCACGATGGTGGCATCGTTAGAGAGCGTCGGCGCGCCGGTGCATGCCGTCTTTGCGCGCCAATAAATGCCGCCGTCATTCGTATTGATGGCATACAGGTTTCCGTCGGTCGCAATTACGAATGCCAGCTCTCCGTAAACCGAAAACGGAACCGCGACGCCGATCCAGTTGCACCAGACCTTTGCTCCCGTCGCATCCTTGATTTTGCAGAATGCCCCCCCCAGCCCCCCGGCATAAACGTATTTTCCGTCCAAGACGATCGGCGCGACGATATCCATGATGCCGCCGCCGCCGGTCATGGCGGAACCCTTGAAGATATCCGCGGCCCATTTCATTTCGCGCGTTTTGGAATCAATCTTTACAACCTCGCCCGTTGACAGCCCCGCATAGACGAATCCGTTCGCGCAGACCGGCGCGCGGGTCGTTTCAACGTGCGAGATCGTTGGGAATCCGGAAAATACTTTGCGCCGCGCGCCGTCCGGCGACACTTCCCAAATCACATTGTCGGAATCCTGGGTAAAGACCCTGGTCGTGTCGGGGGCCGTTGTCTTGCTGGCGATTGCCGCGCTTAAAACAGAATCGGGGATAGTTTTTCCCTGAACCACAATCTCGCTGTCGCCGAATACCGGAATCCGCGTCCCGGGCAGAATCGGATCGGTCTTGGAGCAAGCGGAAAGCAAGGCAAGAGGCAAGAGGCAAAATGTAAAAGGTAAAAAGCGAGACGAATTCTGTCGCGGTTTTGTTGCGATAAATTTATTAAAAGACTTTTTTACTAAATTTTTCACCTGCCACCTCTTACCTGTTACCTGCGTCAACATGGCTATGCCATGTTAACGCAAAGATTCCGCCATTGCCGAAATTGTCGCGGGCGCGTCTTTGTCGGTCGTGATTTTATCCAGCGCGCGCCGCGCGGAATCATGGTCGCCGGCGGCGATATATTTCTGCGCGACAAGCAGCAGGCCGGTATAGTAAAACGGCGAGCGCTTTGTCTGCAACGACGACAGGAATTTTTCAAAATCCGCCGCCGTCATTGAATCGCCGCGCGCCAGCGCCAGATTCAGAACGGCCAAATCGCGGAAATCGCGCGTGGCGCCGTCGGCCGCCAACTTTTCCAGCTTTGCAATCCCGGCGTCCCTATTCCCGCTGTCCATATCCAGACGCGCCGCGCGGAACAGCGCGATATCGGACATGCCGCCGGACGAATTTTCCGCCATGCGCGCGAACGCCTCTGCCGCCAGGTCCGCGCGGCCGCCGGCCGCGATTGATTCCGCGACCGCGAATTGTTCCGCCGCCGCGTTTGTCGCCGCCGCGCGGTTGTGGCGCGCCAGCTGCCATCCGGCGACCGCAATCAGTATCGCTATCGCCGCCACCGCCAAGGGTTTCGCGTATTTCCGGACAAAGTCATATGTTTTCTGGGCGTGAACCTCTTCCCATATCTCGCGATACAGGGCGTCTTCCGCGTGATCCTCCACGGTCTTTTTCGGGACAACCGCTTTTCTGTTTCTTTCCAATATGGACGCCATTTGTAATCCTTTTCGTTGTCTGTTTCCTCGTGCTGGTGGCTCGTGCTCGTGATTCGTATGAAAGATTAATATAAACCTGGTGTCATACCGCTGCTATGAATCAAGAGCACACGCCCCCGGCACGAATAACGTCTTCTTGATATTTATAGCTTGTTATCTTATACTATATTCGTTATGAAAAAGCAAATCAAGACCGCATCTACGAATACTTTGCCGGCCGTATACGCGCCGTCCATTATGGCGGCGCGCGGCATATCCGACGAAACGGGGCTGGAACAGTATATCAAGATGGTCCAGAAATTCCCGATTTTATCCGCAGAGCAGGAATACGATTACGCGACCGCATGGAAAAACAGCCAAGACAAGCCGGCCGCGGAAAAATTGGTATCCAGCCATCTGCGCATGGTGGTCGGGGTCGCCTATGATTTCAAGAACTATGGCATTCCGATCGCCGATTTGATAGCCAGCGGCAATCTGGGCCTGATGCAGGCGCTGCAAAAGTTTGATCCGGAAAAAGGATTCCGCTTTTCTACATACGCGATGTTCTGGATCCGCGCGGAAATTTACGAAACGATCCTTTCAAACTGGTCCATGGCAAAAATAGGGACGAGCGCGAATCAAAAACGGGTGTTCTTTAATCTCTCTCGCGCAAAGAGGGCCTTGGGAATAATGGACAACAACCTGTCCGCCGACCAAACGCGCGCATTGGCCGAATATCTGGACGTGCCGGAAACCGACGTGTCGCGCATGTCAACGCGGATGTCCGCGCGCGACTTGTCCCTGAACGCGCCGGTTCGCGACGCGTCCGATTCGTCGGACGTTTTGTCCAATATGGCGGATAGCGCGGATGGAATAGAAGAAACCATAGAGGCGATGGAATTCCGCCGCAACGCGAGAGAGCTGTTGGCAAAGCATATGGCCGACCTGTCCGAACGCGATCGCGAAATCCTGCGCGCGCGGCGTCTTTCCGACCCGGCATTGACGCTGGAACAATTATCTGAAAAATACGGCATCAGCCGCGAGCGGGTGCGCCAGATAGAAGAGCGCGCATACGCGAAATTGCGGAACGCGATACTGGCGGAAACAGCCGCGGCAAAGCCGCGCGGCGGCACAGCGGTAGAGTGACAGAATTAATGCGCCGCCTATGGCGGAAAATAAATTAAAGGATATTTGCATGATGAAAAAGTTTATTGTCATTTTGTCACTGTGTCACTGCGTCGCTTTCGCATGCATCGGCAATGCCAACGCATACGAATACAGCAACGGCCGGTATGGCATGCGCATCACGGGCATGGGAACGGCCGGCGCCCTGCAAACATTTGATTCCGCAAACCAAGGCGCATATTTCGTCGGCGATTTCCGTCTGCGCGGGCAATTCAATTACGCCGCGCGCGCCGGCTGGACAACGGGCGCGGTCGTATCGTCCGACCGGCTGTCGTGGGATACCCGCAATTACCTGCGCGATTTGTTCCTGTTTGTAGAATCGCCATATGGCCGGGCGGAGTTGGGGCGCACGGATTCTATCGCGTCTAAGCTGGGGCTGGGGCTGCCGGATGTGGGCGGGCTGCGCCTGAACGACTATACCATGATTTACGACGCGATTCCGCCGGCCGGCCCGGTTATCGCGAACACTACGGTCGGCGGAACGCGATACGCGTTTCGCGCAACCATGGTGTCGCTGCCGACCAATCCGGTGCAATACGGGTTTTCCTTTGTTCCGTATTCCAAATATTTCAAGTATGCGGCGGATGCCGGCCTGAAATACAGAATGCCAGAAGGCAAGACCAAAATCGCCCTTTCCGCCGGCGCGTCGGTTATATTGGAACCGCGCGGACTGGCGGACGAGATATACGCGGCGCCCGATACGTCGGACTGGCGCGCCCAGGTTTCCGGCGGACTAAATCTGCAATACAACAGCTGGAACTGGGGCCTGTCCGCGCGCGGAATTTACGATCAGAATCCCGTCGGGCCGCCGTCCGACGGAATATCGGCGGGAACGGGGCTGAGCTATGACTTCCTCGGCTTCAGCGTGTCCGCGTCTTACCTGGCGTCCTATACCGGCATTTTTCACAGCGGCAAAAACTATCTTAACCACGTGGGAATTTTATCAGGCAGGTATAAATTCAACAAATATTTTGACACATGGATTTCCGGCGGCGCGGCAATGACCGCCGATAGGATGACGCCGTTTGTTTCCGGGGGATTGCGCGGGACATTCTAGTGACAAAGTGACAAAGTGACAGAGTGACAGAATTATGGCTACCGTGCTTCGCACGGAAATAATAAAAATTAGTTTGTGAGCAAAGCGAACACATTAACTGTGTCACTCTGTCACTCTGTCACTTAAAAAAAACCGCCTTTCGGCGGTTTTTTACATCAGGCACGCCAGCGCGGCGCCCGTGTTTTTCAGCATGAACCATCCCATCCTGTAATCGGTCGCGTATACGGTGCCAAGGAACAGGATGAACGCCGATACCACTATCAGGACGCTGGTCCTTTTGCCCTTCATGCAATAGACGGCGATATTATAGAGCAGGAACATCACATAGGCGTCAACGATAATGCTGATGATCCACAGCGACGTGCAATTGAACGCCAAGGAATTCAGGACCAGTATTATCGGATAAATAAAGAACACGGACGCCAGTCCCTTGATCGCGATTTCCCAATCTCGCTCTCCCCCCGTAATCTCGGACACCAGCATCAGCAATCCGCCCAGCACAAACAAAATCGCAACGGCGAGCACGGGCACTATCACCAGTTCGGAAAACACCGACGTGAACGTCACCGTCGCGCCGCCGACCAGGCGCAGCACCAGCACCAGGGCGCCGCCCAGAAACCCGTAAAGGAATGCTTTCAGCATGGACTCTTCCAAATTGCCGTCCGCGACTATGCGCGAGAAAAACCTCTTCGGATCGGTCAGAACCAAAGCGATATGCTTGAACCATTTTGACAGGGTTTCTTTCAGTTTCATAATTTGCTCCTTGCAGTGGTTATTTGTGACAGCCACTGACACCATATTGACTATCGGCCTACTATTGCTATAATACAAATGAAATTAACAAAACTCAATGAGAAAATAGATAAAGTTATCGGCCATGAAAATCGTAATCGCTGGACGCCCGAATACGGGCAAATCAACATTATTCAACGCCCTTACCGGGACGCGGGACGCGTTGGTGCACGACCGGCCCGGCGTGACGCGCGACGTCGTCCAAGGGGAATTAAAGCCACCAGCCACCAGCCACCAGCCACCAGTAACCATTTGCGACACCGCCGGACTGGAAAACTCAAAATCAGGAATCGCGGCGGATTCCACGAAACTCGCGCTCTCCGCGATTGAAAATTCGGACGCCGTGTTATTCGTGGTTGACGCCCGCGCCGGAATACTGCCGCAAGATTTGGAATGGGCAAAGATAATAAAGAAAGCGCGCGCAGGCGCGCGCGGGGACGCGCCCAAATCAAACAATATTCTTTTGCTGGCCAATAAATCCGAATCAAATAAAAAGGCCGCCGATCTGTCGGAATTCTACAAACTGGGATTCGGCGCGCCGATACCAATCAGCGCAGAGCACAAGCAAGGCCTGGACGCGATTTACGATTGGATTGAAAAGCCGGAAAATAAAAACGCCCCCGCCAGCCACCAGCCACCAGCCACCAGTCACGAAGAATCGCGATTGAAAATCGCGATTCTTGGCCAGCCCAATGTTGGCAAATCCACGCTGATGAACAAGATTCTGGGCGAAAACCGCGTGCTTGTCAGGGACGAGCCCGGCATAACCCGCGACACGATAAAAATTTCGGCGGGCTTTCTGGGCCGTGACATAATGCTGATGGACACCGCGGGCCTGCGGCGGAAATCCGGCGTCACGGACGATGTGGAAACTTTGTCCGCGCTGAAATCCTTGGACGCGATCGCCAAAACCGACGTCGTTCTGCTGATCGCGGACGCGACGAAAAACATAGAAAACCAAACATTGGGAATCGCGGCGCGCGTTTACGAGGCTGGAAAAATATTATGCGTGGCGCTGAACAAATGGGATCTGGTGCCCGCGGACGACCGCGGGGCAAAGCTGTTGAAGCTGAAACATCAATTCGGAAATTCTTTCTCGCAGATTATCCGGCCGCTGATTCTGCCGATTTCCGCGGAAAGCGGAACCGGCGTGCGCAATATGATGAAACGCATTTATGAATTGTGGGACATATCAAACACGCGCGCGCCGACGTCGGTCCTGAACCGCGCCACCGAGAAGCTGGTCGCCGCGCATCAGCCGCCGATGTCGCGGCTGAAACGCCCGATGAAAATAAAATTCGTTCACCAGACGAAAACCCATCCGATAACCGTTGCGATAAATGTGGGCGGCGCGTCGGATATTCCCGAATCCTATACGCGGTATTTGCGCCGCGGAATTGCACAGGCATTGAATTGGGAGCAATTGCCGGTCGTGATAGAATATTCAAAATCTGAAAATCCGTATGACAGTGACAAAGTGACAAAGTAACAGAGTGACAAAGTGACAGAGTGGCGGCAGATGCGGGCAAGGCCCGCGTGTATTATTGATTGTCGCGCTTTGCGCGACACATTAACTCTGTCACTCTGTCACTTTGTCACTCTGTCACTAAAAAATCCGCCGAACGGCGGATTTTTTATAGTTCTCATCCGTTGGTATGTCCTGAGTCATTTCGGGTCAAACGGGTACAAATCGGGGGTGTTTAGGGATATGCCAACTGTATGCTAATTTAGTATTTCATGGCGGTTAAATCCGTATCGAGGCGAAATAAACCTACATATACACTACACAGGATTTCTACATATGCACTACATACGCCGAACAAGTCAATGTAGTGGATTTAATTCTTGTCCTTTATAAAGGACAAGGCGCGCTTAATCACTTATAATATTTTCAAACCAATCTATAATTTCTTTGCTTGGGTTGCTTATTACAAGTTCTTGCCATTGTCCTGTTTTTTGAAAATAATCATCTTTCCAACCTGGGGAACATACACTCGAAAATTCAGCATTTTTGAAAAAATTTGGCAAATCCCATTTAGAACGACTCATTCCGTTTTTAGTTAAAACACGCTTGTCTGCATATTTTAATGTTCCATATCGTCTATCTTTTGGGATGAACAACCAATTATTGTCATCTGTAGAAAATAAATTGTTTGGTACGTCGCCTTTGGAATGCGGATGCCAAGGACAAGTTTGTGCTATATCCGCCGTTCCTTTTATCATATCCCCAACTTCCATAAAGCCGTAGATTATATGCTTGTCTGACCCGACAAATGCAAGCTTGCCGTTTTTTAACTCGGTTTGCCGAAACCAGCCAAAGAAAACAAACAGGTCACCAACGCTCACATTGAATTTTTTAAGGTGCGATAATGCGGCAGCCCGTTGACCGAATGCTGGCATCCAATCTACGGGACAATTATTTATACAATCGTTTCGTATATCGGGGTCAAGATGGCAAAATTCAATATCAAAAGCAGGATTCAATTCTTTTATTATTTGTTCATAGGTTTTTCCATTATAAAAAATATCCGAAAATTTTCGCTCGCTATTTTTATCAGGAATTGGCAACGATAAAAGAGTGCCATCTGGCAATATAGGATTTGGCATACCGCCCGCACTCGAATCGAAACCTTTGCGGCTTAAAATGATTTTTGTTTTATTCATGGATAGATTATAAGTCATATGAATACAAAAATAAAGGCAATATGGTCGTAAATTATTCTACCACTATCGGCTTTTGTATGGGTTTCGGGGCAGCAGAGCATACGCATAAATTATACTTGTCCTTTATAAAGGACAAGATTATAATAACGATGTTAACATAGGATAACAATATGCGATTTTCACTTTTATCAAAGCCCAAAATCAAACGGGAAAATTTTATAAAAAATAAAGAAATAGATTCAAGGCTGATTACAGAGTTGTCCGCCGCACTTAATAATCTGGATATAGAGAAAATCAAATCAATATTGCGAGAACTGACGAAAACGAATCAAAGAATTTCAAGTGCTTTTGAAACTCTCGGGCTTTCCAAAAGCGGATTTTATAATATGCTGTCGCCAAATGGGAATCCGGAGTTTGTGACAATCCTTCGCTTGTTAAATCTTTTCGATATAAAACTCTCCGCTGAAGCAAGGTAGTTAAATGCTACGATAATTGTTGTCCTTTATAAAGGACAAAGTTATATGGGTGCAAAAAAAAGCTACATATACGCTACATAGGATTTTGGTGATTCCAAAAAACAACCCGAAAACCTAGTGTGTCTGCGGGTTATAGTTTTTGCGTGGAACTATTTTTTAGAATGTCGGGGCGTTGCGACCTTCCTTTAATATCGGCTTTTGATCTTCCCATACGGACAAACCGGTATTTATATTCGTCAGCGACAGATGGAAATAATATTCCACGCGCTGCTTGGGCGCGCAGAGCCAGCATGTGTCCACGTCAATATTCCGCTGGATCATCTTGCCGGTCAGAGACATGTTCGGCGCGACCAATGTTCCCTTGGCCGCGACGGTGCCGGCGGAAAATTCCGCATTCCCGCGGTTTGCGCGCACGACATGCGTGGTTTCGTCTTCCGCGGTCAGACCGGATTCGGTCGGCTGATTCTGCAGGCTGGTTGAAATCTGGGCCTTGCCGCTGCTCAGCAGCGTGGTGCGGATTTTCTTGACCAGAATGTCGGTGTCAAAACGCTGCATGGTGTCGTTGGTCACGCGGCCGATTGCAATCACCGGATTTTTTTGGCGCGACAGCGCGCCGCTGTCAATCATGCTTTGCGTCATTTGGCCCGCGACGTTTTCCCAATCGCGGAATTCCAACTGCATCGTATTGCGCATGTCGGCTACCTGGCCGCTGTCCGCCGTATCAATCACCTGCGTCCCGCCGTTGCATCCCGCGATCGCGAACGCAACCGCAATGAACAGCGGATAATAAACCAATTTTTTCATTTTCTTTCTCCTTTTTTATTTAACAAGGACTACCCCGGATTTCTTAAATTCGCCCGTCTTTGCTTCGCAAAGCCGAGGCGCATTAACGAAATCCGACCCTTCTGAGAAGGGTATTTGCGCACTCATAAATTTAAAATTTAAGAGCGCGTCATTCCCCTTCTTAGAAGGGGAGAAAATCTTGGCGACTCTTGTCCGCCGTAGCCTTGGCGAAGGCGGATGTCGCCTTAGATTTTCGGGGTAGTCAAATTTTCATCACCTTCGGCCGGATATCGCCGCCCAAGAACCGAATGTATATCAAATCGTTGCCGGATGGGCCGACCTCTATCTTGCCTATAAATCTACCATCTGAGAATAATTTAATCAACCCTGAATTGTCTTTCCGGACGCGCAGGATATAAATCCGCTTGGGCAAGGTGACCCAGCTGCGAACCTCTGCGCCCGTGCTGATGGCCGAATAAATGGCCGCGACGAATCCCGCCAAGGGCCCCAGCTGGTCGTTCGCGACGGATTGCAACGCCAGTTTGGAAACCGCGGACGCCAACGACCGCAGCGCTGCGTTGACCTGATACTCTGAAAACTCGGTCATAAACATTGCGTCCACGTCGGCCAACATGCGCGCGCCGTCAATCGCGGGCGGTGCGGGCAGGGCGATTGGCTTTGCCGCCGCGACGGACACTATGCGCGGCCCGTTGCCGGTCGGCACCGGCAGATCAATCCGCCATTCGGTGAGTTTGGGCGCGAATCCGGATTCTATAAAAATCCACGCGACGTCAACCGGCGCTTTGCGCGCATTCGCCGCATTCAGATCGGCGCGAACGAATTCGTTGCCGGGCGTCATGCCGTCGGCGCGGGCCAGATATGTCCGCGCCGTCTCGTAATCGCCGTCGTTCAGGAAATATATTCCGGCCAGATACATCAGCGCGGGATTCATTATGTCGCCGAAAACGCGCCAGTGCGAATTCTCTTCGTTCAATTGCGAAATCAAGCCGTCCTGGCCCCTGACCGGCTCTCCATTGCGGCGATCGGATATTAATGACGCGAATTCGCGGCTCATTTCCTGTTGCCGCGCATAGGATTGATTTATGATAACGCGCGCGTCATCCATGCGCCCCAACGCGATCGCATCCCATAATTGGTAATAGGAAATGAACAGCCCGTCCATAAAGTAAGGCTTGTATCGCCCCGCCATCTGGCTGGACAGGGCCTTTGCAACCTCGCCGAAAAACGACGCGCTCTGCGCGCCGGCCAGGCGCTTGTTTATATCTTCCAGCGCGGCGTCCGATTCGGCAAAGTTGCCGGCCTGGAACAGCGCGTTGCCGCGCAGCAACGGATCCAGATTGCGGTCGCCTATCTTTTGATTATCGTAATTGCCGGCCGCGAATTCGCCGCGCACTGTATCCAGCCGCGTTTCCATAGTCTGGGCGCAGGCGGAAACAAAGAGCAAAGAGCAAATCGCAAATAGCAGCCACAGTTTTTTCATGCGACGATTATAAAACATAAATTTCCAATCTCAAACGGGAAAATATATCCACTTTTAACCTAAACGGCTCTCTAACGAGAGCCGTCATACTCGCGCAGGCGAGTATCCACTGCCGCGCAGCGTTTGTTATGCCTGCGGCGCAATGTATCCCCGCTTTCCCCACCCACCGCAATCAAAAAAGATTGCGACGGGGCCCGGGTCGCGGGGATGACGCGCCCAAAGGGCTCGTTTATGATTCCCGCTTGTTTTTATAGGATAATAAGCTATAATATTTATGACATTCGGGAGTTCCGGTGTTGGGGAGTAGAAACCCGTTACAAGTTCGTCGTTTAGACGAAAACCTTCTGCCTTGGCAGGAGGCCGCCGAATACTGAATAAGGCGGGCTATTCTTGTAGTAGTTTCTAACCTCCTGCCACCTTTTTTCAAAAGGTGGTTTTTTCATAGTTTTGTAGGGGCCCGGTAATTATTTGCCCCCACGATACGCAAAAAACAAAAAGGAGAGAGGTATGGTTGAAAATTATGGATGACGAGAATATGAACCGGGTGGCGCAAAGATTCATAAAGAAATATCTTTATGAATGCGCCAGAAGAAATAACAGGTTAAAACAGCAAACGAAAGAATTTGAAACTCTAAAGAAGCAAAAATCTGAGCCCGCAAAAAACCAAATCATTTTTATCCGTTAGGCCGGCTTGCGCGCGAAAAAGGGGCTTCGTGTATGTTCAATACACGTCAGCCCCTTTTTCGCGCGCAATGCGGTTCGGACGGAAAAATCACAATGTCGCTTTGATATTTTCCACTTCATAGCATTCTATGCGGTCGCCTTCTCTCAGATCGTTGTATTTATCAAACGACATTCCGAATTCGGCGCCATTGGCCGCTTCCTTCACTTCGTTCTTTTCGCGCTTCATCATTCCGATTTTTCCGTCATACAGCACGACGTTGTCGCGCAGCAGCCGCACCAGCGCATCTTTTTTAATAACGCCCTCGGTCACCCTGCAACCCGCGACCCTGACGCCCTTGCCCACTGTGAACAGCGCGATAACCTCGGCATATCCTATAAACTTCTCGGTGCGCTCTGGCGCCAGCTTGCCGGTCAGTATATCGCGCAACTCGTCCGTAATGCGATACACGACGGAATAATAGCGTATCTCAACGCCCAACGTCCGCGCCAAATCGCGCGACGCGGCGTCCGCGCGAACGTCAAACGCGACTATCAGCGCCCCGCTCGCCGCGGCCAGCCGCACGTCGCCTTCTGTAATCTGTCCGACGCCGGACGACAGCAATTCTATGCCGGCCTTGTCCGACGTAACGCCGCGCAGCATGTCGCGTATGGCCTCTACGCTGCCCTGGACGTCGGCCTTTAAGACAATGGGCAGCATCAGTTTTTTCGTCTCGTCCCGACGCGCGAACAATTCTTCCAGCGAAGAACGCTTCACCGCGTTCTGGCGATCGCGCTCTTTCTGGACGCGGTATGCGACGACGGCGCGCGCTTGGGCCTCTGTCTCCAGCCCGCGCAATTCGTCCCCCGCGTTCGGCACGGATTCAAGGCCGAGTATAACCGCCGGCTGGCCGGGTTTCACATCTTTCACCCTTTCGCCGAACGAATTGATCAGTCCGCGCACGCGGCCGACCGTTTCGCCGGCCACGAACACATCGCCGACCTTTAATGTTCCCTGCTGCATCAGTATCGTCGCCGTGGGCCCCAGGCCTTTCTCTTGCCGGGCCTCTATGACCGCGGCCTTGGCCGGCATATTCGGATCGGCGCGCAAATCCATCATTTCCGCTTGCAGCAAAATGGCGTCTTCCAGTTTGTCCAGCCCGATTTTCTTGGTGGCCGATATTTCAACGGCCATGACGTCGCCGCCCATATCCTCTACCTGAACCTCTTGCTGCAACAGGTCGGTTTTTACCTTTTGCGGATTGGCGTCCGGCAAATCAATTTTGTTAATCGCGACTATGAACGGAACGTGCGCCGCGCGGATGTGATTGATGGCCTCTATGGTTTGCGGCATTATGGAATCGTTCGCGGCGACGACCAGGACGACGATGTCCGCCACCTGCGCGCCGCGGGCGCGCATGGCCGAAAAAGTCTCGTGCCCCGGGGTGTCCAGGAATGTTATGGTTTTTCCAGATTTGGTTTTTACCTCATACGCGGCGATATGCTGGGTAATTCCGCCGGCCTCGCCCGCCACGACGTTCGCATCGCGGAAAGCGTCCAGCAAAGATGTTTTTCCATGGTCAACGTGCCCGACGACGGTAACGACCGGCAGCCTGGGTTGTAAATTATCAGGATTGGGCGTGCGGTTCAGCAAATCCGCATACGGCGCCGTGACAACGCGCTTGACGGCCGCGCCGAATTCCGTCGCGATTAATTCGGCGGTGTCGGCGTCCAGCGTCTGGTTCTGGGACGCCATCATTCCCATGTCCATCAGTTTCTTGATAACCGCGCCGACCTTTTCGGCCAACGCCGCGGCCAAATCTTTTACGGATATGGAATCGCCCAGGACGACTTCGCGCGCGACTTTCTCGGTCGGTTTAAACATGGCGCGCGCTTTCTCGCGGAAACGCTTTAACGACGCCTCGGACCGCCGGCGCGCGGCCCCGCGGATTTCCAATCCCTCTTCGTCCCCTTCACCGCCGGGCATGACTATGTCGCGGATGGAAATGCGGCCCTTGGAAAAATCTTTCTGGGCGTTTCCTTTCTTCTTTTTTCCTTTCTCGCGCTCTTCCTCGTGGCGCGCGGCGCCCGCGGGACGCGCGGCGGCGGCGCCAAAGCCCGCGGGTTTCGGGCGGGATTCGTCTTCTTTTTCCAGCTCGCCCGCCTCTGACTTGGCCCGCAATTGCTCTTTCACGCCCTCGTAAGCCTCTTTCTCGGCGGCGATTTCGGCATCCCGGCGCGCGCGCAACGCGTCTTCCTCGGCCGCCGCCTTGGCGCGTTCGGCCTCGCGGAGGCGGGCGGCTTCCAAAACTTTTTGCAGCTTTTCGTCGGCCGCGGTCTTGACCACGGGGGATTTCGGCTCGTCCCGCATTTCGCGCGCGCCGGGCAGCATAACCTTGCGCCGTCTTTCCACGGAAATCACGGCGCCCTTCATGCTCTGCACCGCGTCCTTGTCCACCGATTTTTTAAGCGTCAATGTTGCCATTCTATTTGCTCCTTCGTCGCAAATCGTGCTCGTGGCTCGTGTTCGTTGTTCGTGATTAAATATAAATCACAAGCACGAGCCACGAGCACGAATCACGCATTTTCTTCTTCCTCTTCCGCGCCGATTCCATACGCCAGCTCGCGCGCCTTCATAATCACGCGCGCGGCGAGCCTGGGCGACATTTCGTCCGCGCCGAGAATTTCGGTCAGTTCGTCCGACGCCAAATCCGCCAGATCTTCCAAGGACTTTATACCGGCATGGCCCAGCTTCATAATGGTCGGACGCTTTATAAAGTCAAAGAACAGCAGCGTGTCCTCCATCCCGAGCTTATGGCCGGATTCCAGGTAATCCTGTTCCTGCTTGTCCAGATACGCGCGCGCGCGCGCCTGCAATTCGCCCGCCAGCGCCGCGTCAAAGCCATCTATGGACGTCAGTTCGGACGGCTCTATGAACGCGATTTCCTCTATGGACCGGAATCCTTCGGCAATCAAGAGATGCGCGATCATTTCGTCCACGTCCAGGCCCCGTATAAACAGCTCTGTCTTTTCCTTGGTCTCTTTCGTGCGGCGCTCCTGCTCCTCGGTCTCGTTCATAACGTCAATGTTCCATCCCGTCAATTGCGACGCCAGGCGGACATTTTGGCCGCGGCGCCCGATGGCGAGAGACTGCTGGTCTTCGTTAACGACAACCGCCGCGGTGTGGGTGTCTTCGTCCACGATGATCTTTGCGACCTTGGCCGGCGCGATGGCGTTCACGATAAACGCGGCCGGATCTTCGGAATACAGAATCACGTCAATCTTTTCGCCATGGCATTCGTTTATGACCGGCTGGATGCGCGTTCCCTTGATGCCGACCGTCATTCCGACCGGATCAACCGACGGATCATCGCTTTGAACCGCGACCTTGGCATGGCTGCCGGGCGCGCGGGCCACGGATTTGATTTTTATGACGCCTTCGTAAATTTCCGGGACTTCCTGGAAAAATAATTTCTCCATAAACAGCGGATGGGTGCGGGTCAGGAAAATCTGGGGGCCCGAATTGCTGCGCACCACGTCCATTATCAGCGCGCGCACGCGGTCGCCGACCGCCAGGCGCTCGCCCGGTATCAGCTCTGTATTCTTTATATAACCCTCGGCCTTGCCGTTTATGTCCAGATATATGCTGCCGAATTCGGCGCGCTTTACAACGCCGTTCACTATGTCGCCGATTTCATCCTTGAACTCTTCAAACTGGCGGCCCTTTTCGGCGTCGCGGACGCGCGCAGTCATTATCTGCTTTGCGGTCTGGAACGCCATGCGGCCGAATTCCGGCTCTGGCAGCGGGTCTTCCACAATATCGCCGATTTGCGGATTGGCGGAATACTTCTTTGCCTCTGCCGGGGTCAGCTGGGTGTTTCCGTCGTATTCCTCGCCGCCGACGTTCGCGGGATCTATGACGGCAAACAGGCGCCGGACGCGGATGGCGCCATTTTTGTGGTCTATGTGGGCCACGATGTCAAATTCCTCGCCGTATTTTTGGCGCGCGATTTTTGCAATCGCCGCTTCTAGCGATTCAAAAACAATGTCGCGCGTAATCTGCTTTTCCGCGGCGAGGCCATCAATAGCCAGCAATAAATCCTGTCTGGGCATAGATTCAAATGACATTTTTTCAACTCCTTTCGTGCTGGTGGCTCGTGCTGGTGGCTCGCAGCGGCTACGAATCACGAGCCACAAGCACGAATCACGAACCTATTGAAAGAGCGGGACTTTTGGTCCCGCCCTCAAAATTTATTTTTAAGAACAAGGCAATTCTATATCACGAATCGGGCAAATGCAAGAAAAATATGCGCATCGCGCATATTTTTCGGTGGCTGGTGGTTGGTGCTGGTGGTTGGAAACAGATGCCAAATTAATTTTGCCCGTCGTGCGCAGCACGACACAACAACCAACCACCAGCACCAACCACCAGCACCAACCACCATTTCACTTTTGCATTTTGCCAAATTCTGTTTTATACTTTGTCCCATGAAAATAATAACCCGGTATTTCAACAGACAGCTGGCGGCGATTTTTATAATGCTGGCCCTGGTGCTGTCGGGACTGGCCTGGATGGTCCAGATTCTGACCATGCTGAAATTCCTGATTATGTATGGGCTCAGCCTGTTTGACTTTCTGTTCCTGACCAGTCTGATGTTTCCCTTCATAATTTCTATCATACTGCCGTTCGTGGTGTTCATAGCCAGCCTGTTCGTTTACAACAAAATGGTCTCGGATAACGAGGTTACCGTCATGGCGTCCGTCGGCATGTCGCCCTGGCAATTGGCGCGGCCGGCCGTCTGGCTCGCCATCGCGGTCGCGGCCGTCCATTGGACGCTGACATTGGCGATAGTTCCCGCCAGCCAGGTAAAGTTCTACAACACACAATGGGAAATGCGATACGGACTGGCGCACCTGAAACTGCAAGAATCGGCATTCACACAGATAACCGACGGGCTGGTGGTGTTTGTGAACAAGGTGTCCGGCAATGATTTGTCCCAAGTCATGCTGTTTGACAACCGCGACCCGAAAAACCAGATGACGGTTCTGGCGGAAAAGGGCAAGCTGATAAACACCCCGCGCGGCCTTTCGCTGGTTATGACGACCGGCAGCGTCCAGATGAAGAGCGAGACATTCACCGTCGGAACGTTCGGGACGTTTGACATGGACATGAACGTCGCGGACAAGAATATGGACGAACAGTTCAAGGTCCGGCGAATTCCCACGCGGGACCTGCTGACGTTCGTCAGGGCGGACAGAAACAATTTTTCCGATGCGCATTACAAGCTGTTGCTGGCCGAGGTGTCGTCCCGGTTCCTGGCGCCGTTTATGGACATAATACTGGTCCTTATAGGAATGCTGGCGATGTTAAAGATGTCCCTGCTGCGCCGTCGCGCCAGCTGGTCCGCGCCAATCGCCGTCCTTGGCATGGCGGCGACCATGGCCGCATACATGTCGGTATCCAACATGGTGGTATCCCTGGCCGGATTGTATGTATTCGCCGGCGCGATCGCGATCGCCATCATCGGATTGTTGTGGGCGCTGAGAAAGTGACAGAGTGACAAAGTGACAGAGTTAATAAATCTTGCGTCATATCCGGAAAAAACAGCCACGCGAAAAAGCGGTTCTTTTTTTCGCATCTTTTGCATATCACTCTGTCACTTTGTCACTCTGTCACTTTGTCACTCTTCTTTCGCCGTCGGCCTGGACGCGAACTCGCCCAAGACCATTACCGCCGACAAAATAGAATACAACGTCAAAGACAAAACCATCAGGACCGTCGGCAAGACCGAGGTCACAAACGCGTCCGGCCAGCGCATGACTTTGCAGGATTCGTATATAACGGAAAGGGGGATAAATGCGTCGGGGCGGAATGTATCGCTGCTGCTGAATCCCCAGACCCACATATCCGCGGCGACGGTCGCAAAGGTCGGCGACATAACCAAGGTGACGGACGCGATATACACCGCGTGCTGGAACTGCGACCCGAATATAAATGCGTGGGAAATTTCGGCGGCCGCGCTGAAACACGATAAAACGCGGCAAGCCATGGATTTTGAGAATATGGTGTTCTGGGTTTACAACGTGCCGGTGATATGGCTGCCCTTTCTCTACGATTATCCGGATCCGACGGTCCGGCACAAAACCGGATTTTTGTATCCCAGCTTTAACACCACCAACGGCATGGGAACGCAGATCAATATTCCGTTTTACATTTCCATATCCGATTCCCACGACCTGACGCTGACCGGATCATACCTGACGAATGAAAACCCGCTGTGGCAGGTAGAGCACCGGCTGAACATAAATCACGGAGAGTTCCGAACGACCGGATCCTATACGTATAATCGGGAAGGCGTCAGCCGCTGGCACGCGTTCAACAAAGATCTCATAGAAATGGGCGATCACGCGCGCCTGAACCTGTTCCTGCAGCGCGCGTCCGACAAAACGTATCTGCAAAAATACGGATTCTATGGGAACCAGCCCTATCTTGATTCCGGGGCGCGGGCCGAATTGTTCGCGCAGACCGGATATGTCACCGCGACCGCGCACATATTCCAGGAACTGCGCGCGACCAATCCGGCCCAGACCACGGTGCCCAGCGGCGACATACTGCCGAACATTCACGGGGTATACCAGACAGAGAGCCTGTTCGCCGACACATATCTTTCGCTGATGGGCGACATTCTGGGCGTCCAGAACTTTTCCAACGGATCCGCGACCCAGCGCGCAATCGGCGCGGCGCGCGTGGTGTCGCCGTGGACGCTGCCGCTCGGCAACCTGGTGACGGCCAGCGCGTCCGCGCGGTATGACGTTTACAGCTTTATAAACACCGCGATGCTGAACGGCGCGACGGACTTTTCCGGGCTGGAATCCCGTTTCCTGCCGTCCGCGTATGCCGAATGGTCATTGCCGTTTTTGCGCGCGGGCGAAAACTGGATCCAGACGATCACGCCGCGCGCCCGCATAACCACGATGATGAACCGGTCAAGCGCGGCCTTTGCGGCCAGCAACGATTCCGCGGGCGCGCTGTTGTCGGACGCGTCGCTGTTTTCGGACAACCGTTACGCCGGATACGACCTGTGGCAGTCGGGGACTTATGCGGACTATGGCCTGAATTGGTCGGCGTTTGATCGGGACAACCGATCCATAGAGGCGTTCGTGGGCCAGACATACGATTTTTCCGAACCTATCGCGACCGATCCGAATTCCGGATTCCGCCGCGGGGCGTCCGATTATGTCGGCCGCGTTTATCTCAATACCGGGAAATGGCTGTCCCTGGCGAACAGGTTCCGGTTCGCCGAAAATAATTTGGAACTGCGCCATCTTGAATCAATGGCGCGCATAGGCGACCGCAACTTTATAAACCTGGGCTATATCTGGGCCGCCCAGTTCCAGGACGCGGTCACCCAGAACCCGTCCATAAACGAGGTTGTCGCCGGATTCGGCATTTACTTGACCGGGCGGGTCAGCCTGAAATACAATATAACGTATAATATCACCGATACCCGCGCGCAACTGCAAACAGGGGGCTTGTATTACGAGCATCCTTGTTATAATATCGCGCTGGAATACATGCACGACGCCGCGCGCAAGGGGGATTTTGTCGGCAAGGCGACAATCCATCTGCGATTCGGAATAAAGCTGGGCGTCGGAAACAGACAGTGAATTTAAGATTTAAGATTTACGGATTTAAGATTTATTAAATCTGAAATCTTAAATCGTAAATCTTAAATAACAAAGGTTTGATTATGAAAGAATTCTTCAAAAAAATTAATCTGGCGTTTGTTTGCGCCTTATGCTTTACGCTTTATGCTCTTGCCGCAAATGCGGCATCGGTCATAGCCACCGTAAACGGAAACCCCGTGACGGACACCGACATAACATCGCGCGTGAAACTGATGTCAAAACAGGGCAGCACGCCGACCAACAACCGCATCCAGGCCCTGTCCAATATCATAGACGATTACGTCCGGCTGGCGTTTGCGGAAAACTTCAAGGCGACGCCGACCGATTCGGATCTGAATAAAGAGATGAAAAATCTGGAATCCAGGCTTGGCGCGATGGATGCGCCCACGCGCGCCATGGCGCGGTTTTCGCTGCGCGCGCAGATTGCATGGCAAATCATAGTGGGGCGCACGATCATACCGACGATCAAGGTATCGGATGATGACATCCAGGCTGAAAAGGCCGACTTGGAACGCACGCACGGGCTGCCCGTTGACGTGACCTTTGTCCGTCTCTTGGACATCCCGGCGGCGGCGGCGGCAAAGCTGACCGCGCCGAAATCATGCGACGGCGCGATTGGCATGGCGAAATCGCTGGGCGGCGACCCCCAGAAAATCACGGCGAAAGAATACGAGCTGTCGCCCGATATACGCGAACGCATCGCCGGGCTGCCGCTGCTGACATGGTCGCCGGTTTCGGACCGCTCTGTCCTGCTGGTCTGCGGCAAGCAAAAGACGAAAGAATACGGCAATCTGGACGAGATAATAAAACAGAACGCGATTTTCAAGCGGGCGATGTTCACCGCGGACCAACAGTTAAAGCAGCTGCGCCGCAAAGCGGTCGTGATTATAAACGACCCGACATACAAGGGGGCGATTTGATTTAAGATTTAAGATTTACGGATTTAAGATTTAGAGAACCGTAAATCCGTAAATCTTAAATCCGCAAACCTTAAATGAATTCCAAACCCATCCTCTTCAACATGACCGCGGCAGAGCTGGAACAATTCGTTGCCGGCCTGGGTCAGCCGAAATTTCGCGCAAAGCAAATCTCCGAATGGCTGGCCCGCGGCGCGCCGGATTTTTCCGTTATGAAAAACCTGCCGGAATCTTTGCGCGAAAAACTAAACGAATCCGCGCGGACCATGCCGGCGGCGATAGACAAAATGCTGGAATCCGCGGACGGTCAGACGACAAAGTTTTTACTGGCCCTGGCGGACGGGCAAAAGATAGAAACCGTCCTTATGCGCACCAGCTATGGCAATTCCGTCTGCGTCAGTTCCCAGGCCGGATGCGCCATGGGATGCAAATTCTGCGCGTCCACGCTTCTCGGCCTGCACCGCAATCTGACAATGAATGAAATGATCGCCCAGGTCCTGGTTGCGTCTTCCCACTTGTTAAAGGGGGACTCGCCTGCGCCGCAAAACAAGCGGCTTGCCTCATCGGTGGAATTTCCCCCTCTAACGCGGGGGATTACGCATATTGTGGTCATGGGCACGGGCGAGCCTTTGCAAAACACGGAAAACCTGCGCGGATTTTTGGAATACGCCAACGCCCGCCTCGGCATTTCATGGCGGCGCATGACGGTGTCCACATGCGGCATAGTTCCGGGAATCCGCGAGCTGACCGAATGGGGGCGGCCAATAAACCTGGCGATATCATTGCACGCGCCAAACGACGCGCTGCGCTCTGCCCTCATGCCCATCAACAATAAATATCCGATTGCAGAGGTATTGGATGCGGCGTTCGCGAATTCGGAAAAGACCGGCCGCCAGCTGATGATTGAATACATCCTGTTGGGCTCTCACAATGACACGCTGCAAAATTATGGGCCCGAACAAGCCGTTGAACTGGCCGCGCTGCTGCGCGGCAAAAACGTGATGGTGAATTTGATTCCGATGAACGCGGTCGCCGAACGCGACTTTGCCGCGCCCAGCGGAAATGCGACGCACCGATTCCAGGATATATTGATCAACGCCGGCGTCCATACGCGCATCCGCCGCGAACGCGGCGCGGATATCGGCTCTGCCTGCGGCCAATTGCGGATAAAATAGCTCTCCCGACACCTTACACACATGCAACCCGTTGATTGTTCAGACGAATATATGTTATTATCTTTTTGATAAAAACATATTGACATTAACATAAAATATATGTTACAATCAAATCAAAGAAAAAACAAAATCTCGCGAATCGGGCGAACACAAGGAAGAACAAGGATGCCGAACAAATACAAAACCGAATCGGAATTCCTGACGCATTATAACGCGGCCGATTTTGACCGGCCGTCCGTTACCGCGGACATTCTGATATTTTCGGTATCTTCCGCGGTCGGCGAAAACTGGCGGCGCGCGAACAAGAAATCTTTCAGCGTCCTGTTGGTCCGGCGCGATGATTGGCCGGATCTGGGCAAATGGAACCTGCCCGGCGGGTTTGTCGGGATACGGGAAACGGCCATCCGCGCCGCGCGCAGAATTCTGGATAACGAAACCGGCGTCAAAGACAATGTTTACCTGGAACAGCTGTATACCTTTGACGCGATTGCGCGCGACCCGCGCATGCGCGTCATTTCAATCGCATACATGGCGCTGATTGATAAATCGCGGCTGCACCACGCCGCCGCGCCCAACGCGCGATGGTTTGACGCGCGGCTGCAATCCGGAAAACTGATCCTGCAAAGCGGCGACCTGACGCTCAAAGAATCCGATCTGGCGTTTGACCATGCCGAGATTATAAAAACCGGCATCCTGCGCCTGCGCAACAAGATTGAGTATACGGACATCGCGTTTGACATGATGCCGCGCGAATTCACATTGGGCGAATTGCAACAAGTTTACGAGGCTATTCTGGGACGCGCCCTGCCGACCGCCGCATTCCGCCGGACAATCGCGGGCAAAGTCGCGGCCACCGGCAAGACCCAGGTCGGCTTCGGCCACCGCCCGTCCATGCTGTTCCGGCGAAAGAAATAAAATTAAATAACAAACCCCAACCAAAAGGATGTGTTATGAAAAACGAAACCTCGGAAAGCACCGTTCAAATCAAGGAATTCAAATACTCTGACAATTATATCATTGAAATTGAAGTAGCCATTACCCTTCACGTAAATAAAGAACCGCCGATAGAATGTCCCGTCATATACCCCTATCCCGGCGCGCCGATTTGGCCCCTTTGGAAAAAGCAGAGCGAAATTGTCGCAAAGAATTCATTTATCAAGCGTCGGTTGGTTCGTGACTATGGCCTCCTGGCCGTTGCGTAAAAGAACGATATAAAAAATCCGGCTTTCGCCGGATTTTTTATTGGATGCCCTGGGCCAATGCTTGCAATCTGTCCACCTGCTCTTTATCGCCCAGCGCATTCGCGATGGTCGTCGCGGATTGCAGGTCTGTCCGCGCGCCTTCCAAATCTTTCAACTGCACGCGCAGCGCCGCCGACTTTTCAAAATACGCCATCGCGTTGCGCGACATTGTTTCGCGCTCGGCCACGGAATGGGCGGACGTAATCTGTTCCGAAATCAGACGGATGGCGGACAGATAGTCTTCGGTCGCGGGCGCATAATTGCCCAGGGCGGTGTTCGCCTCTGCCCGGCCGGCGAAATTTGCCGGATTATCGGACCCGTTCGCAATCGCCGCGGTATAGTCGGCGACGGCCGCGTCCCAATTCTTGGCCCACAGGTTGAATTGCGCGCGTTTGGAATAAATGTCCGACAACGACAGGATATTATTGCTTTGGCTTTGCTCAAACGCCGAGAGAGCGTTGTTTATATCCGCGAACGCGGACGGATAGTCTTCCGCGCGCGCACTCAGAATCGCGCGGTCGTAATAGGCCACCGCGCTAACAGGCGACAGTTCTATCGCGCGGTTAAAGTCGGCCATCGCGGACGCGGCGTCGCCGGTTTGCATAAACGCCTCGCCCCGAAAGACGAGCGCCTCTGCGCTGTGGGGATTCGCCTTAATCGCCGCGGAAAGATCGTATATCGCGCCGGACGCGTCGCCGGACAGCAGCTTGCCCTTGCCGGATGTCAGATAATCGTTCGCGGCCGCTTGCACGGGCGCGGACACGTCCACCACCTCTACATTATTAGCGTTCTGCGGTTTGCTGAAAAATTCCTGGCCGCGGCCGAGTATATAGAACGTCGCGCCCACGAAAAACAATATTATGAACCAATAGGTATAAATCGTCATGCGTTCCATGGAAAACCACGGCGTCTTTACCCTGTTGATTTTTATAGGCGCGCCCGCCGCCGGTATTTCGGTTCTGGCGTCTTTTTTCACCGCCTTGCGCGGCATCGGTTTAGGCGCGGATTTCCGGACAATTTTTTTTGATGGCATGTGTCTCTCCCTCTATTCTCTTGCCGCGATTGTAGAAACAATTTCCATAAAGGTCAAGAATAAATGTAGTAGGGGCAAATAATTATTCCATCAACAAAAATCTGCGATTTTTGCGGGGCCCGGATTTGCCCCTAATGTAATGCGCGTCAAATCTTTCAATTCTTGTTCGGATAATTCGCGAATGTCGCCGGGCGAAAGATTGCCGAGCTCTATCGGCCCGAATGATATCCGCTGCAATTTTGAAACAGGCAGGCCCAGATGCTCCATCACAATTCTGATTTCGTTCTTTTTGCCCTCGCGCAAAGTGATTTTTACCGACAGCGGATACCTGGATAGTATTTCTATCTCCATTGGCGCATATTTGACGCCGTTTATTGCAACGCCGCGCCGCGCCGCGTCAAAAATAGCATCGTCGGACGACATGGGGGACAAAAACTTTCGTAGATTTCGCGCGATGTTTGTGGATTTTATTTCCGCTGCATTCGCCGCGCGCAGCTTTGCAATATATGTCCGCGCAATGCCTGATGACGGCAAGGTAAGTTTCCGCGCCAATTCGCCGTCGTTGGTCAGCAACAATAATCCGGTCGTTTTATAGTCCAGCCGCCCGATGTATTTGAGGGATTGGGGACTAGGGGCTGGGGATTGGGGATTGGTAGTTTTTGATTGCTTCAAAACGTCGTAAATCGTCCGGCGTCCGTCCGGATCGTGCGCGGACGTCACGGTGTTCACGGGCTTGTTAAACGCAAATACGCGCGTGTCGCCGCGGCCGCGAATCGGTTGGCCATCAATTGCGACGGCGTCAGTTTCGTCCACGAAAAAAACCGGCGTTCTCACAATCGCCTTGTTAACCGAAACGCGGCCGGATTCAATAAGGGCCTCGGCCCCGCGGCGCGACGCCGCGCCCGAATCGGAAATAAATTTTGCAAGACGCGTTTTCATTTCTTGGCGTCATCCCGCAGAGCGGCGCAGCCGCGGGTGCGGGATCTCCATAAAATCTGATCAAATTAAAACACTCCGTCCCACAAATCATTCCAGTCCGGATTTTGGGCGTTTATCAGATTATTCTTCCATTCCCTGTTCCATTCTTTCAATTGTTTTTCTCTATATATTGCATCATTAGGGTTATGAAAAATCTCAAAATAAACCAATTTTTCACAATTATATTTTGCAGTGAATTTCCCGAGCATATGTTTTTTATGTTCGGCCACGCGTTTTGTTAAATCGCCGGTAACACCTATATACAAGACATTATTATATTTGTTTGTCATCATATATACGAAGTAATCTCTAGAGCTCAACGGTCGTTTCATCTTCTGTCCAGTTTTATATTCGTATGAAATCACCAGATCCCGCACTCGCACTACTGCGTAGTGCTCTGCGGGATGACACCCTGTAACTCCTTTACCATCTTTGTCGCGGGATTGTATATGCGCACGGGGCCGCCGTATCCCATCGCATTGTGATGCGAAATGGTAAGGAAATCCGGCAGCGGCGGCGATTCGCCCATGTCCATTTTTGCTTTTAACCGCGGATCTTCGTAAGTTCTGCGGTGTTCGGCCTCTATCGGTCTGTTATAGAATCCTTGCAGGATCACGATTTGTTTTTTCAGGTCCAGTTTCGTTATGTCCATCGGCGAATACAGCGGCCCCTTGTCGTCTTTTGCCCCGGGGGTAACCTTGCCCTTGTCGTCCACCGTATCCGGTTTATACACGATCTTGTTGCCCATCATTTCAGAAAACCGTTTCGCGGTATCCATATCATTCTGGCGCAGAACAATCTTTGCCGCGGTCGTAGAGATAATGGTGAACATGGCGTCCTGGCCGTATTTTTCCGAAATCTGGTGCAGGTCTTGGCCGATAATCAGATACGATACTTTCATTCCGCGGCCCAGGTCCGGCCCTTGGATGACCGCCTGTAATTTTTGCATTTTCGGCATTTCGTCCAAGACAAACTGAACGGGAAATGGCCCCAGCTTTTGTCCGGCATTCGTGCCGTCCGGCATGTTGGCCAATAAAAACCGCGACATCAATTCTATAAAGATTCCGGTAATGGGATTCAGCGCGTCCGCGTTGACCTGGTCTATGGACAGATACACCGACACCGGTTTCCATTTGCCGTCGCGCGGATCCTTCATCCCGCGCAAATCGGAAAAGTGAAAGTCCGAATGCGACGTCCGGTTGCGCACGGCGGCGTTGCGGAAAATGCCCAGGCCCGCCATCACCGTGGAGATGATTGACCCGCGTTCCTTGTCCGGGGTATTCGCCAATTGCGTCAGTTCCAGATTCGCGCGGTGGGAATAGTCAAACTGCCGCGCCTCTGCCGCCGCGTCCAGAAACAGGTCCTTCATGGGGTCGGCCATCATCACCATCTGGTCGCCCTGCTTGCGCCGGTTTTCCAAATCTTCGGCGATGCGCACCTGGTTCACGTTCAGCCAATCCAGAATCATGGACAGCGACGCTTCCTTGCCCAGCCATGCGGGGGGAATGTTTGACCAGGTTCCGACATGGACATAGTTCATGGAATTCAGCTGGCCCATAGACAGCATATTGCGCGCGGCCTCTGCATTCGGGTCCTGCATCCGCGAGTAATAATCGCCCAGCAACGCGGCATCCTCGGCATCAAATGTGCCGGCATCCAGGCGCGCTTTGAAATAATCGTCCGCTTTCGCCTTGTCAATTTTTGACACTATGAAATGCACCAGGCCGGACAAAGCGTTGCGCCCGGATATGGTCCAGTGCGGGTCGGCGGAACTGGTCTGCTTGTCCGCAATCAAAACGTTCACAATGCTGTCTATATACAAATCGCGCTCTTCCGGCCGGAACGGCACGTGTTCGGGCGACAGCGGATTCCACGAAGGATAATAAATCCCGTGCATGGGATCATCCTGGCCCGCCCAGTTGATAATGAACACCGGTCCGACGGTCGCGCGGTATGCGGAAGATTGTTGCTTTAATTCCGGTTTCGGGTCATTGATTATCATGGATACGTTATCGCAATCCAATATTGTCGGCAACACGACACCCTTGGTCTTACCGGTGCCGGGGGGCGCGACGCACAATGTGGATAATGTCTCGTTCAGCATCAGCGGCACGAATTTCTCGGCCTTTTTCCAATATCCCAGAACGGTAATGAATCCCTTGAACAGACCCATCTTTTCTATATCCGCGGTTTCGGCCTTGCGCGAAGACATCTCGTCATACTTGTCTTTGCCGTGCGGATTGAATTCTTTCAGCAGCGAATCGTCGCGCAGAATGTAGTATGCGATAAACGGCAGCAGCGGCGCGACGGTCGCCATATCGGTCCGCAGAACCAGCCGCGTCAGGTATGCGGGAACCGCGGCAAATACCGACAGTCCCCAGCTGTCCCACATCATGTTAAAGTATAGTTCGGTCCATTTTATTGTCGCCGGCGTCCAGCCATATCGCCATATATGTTCCGCCGGAAACGCCAATGCAAACGCGAGAAGCGCGGCGAGCCAAACGCCCCAGTTCCAGCGCATGCGCCAGAACATCTGGGCAAAGGGCTTTTTTTCCCAGTCATTATACTTGGACGAATCAAAGATTTTAAGCCCCTTGGACTTTCCGCCCGCCGATAAAAGGTTGAATTTCAACGCCATGGTGATATTATACCACAAGAACCAATCACCCGGAACTAAAAACTATGCAGAATTTGCCCAGAATCTATCTGACCGAAAATCTTGCGGTCGGCAAAACTTTCCCCCTGCCGCCGGATCGGGGGCATTATCTGTCGCGCGTGATGAGGACGGACAAATTTCTGGCTTTCGGTAATGGCGAAGAATTCCTCGCGGAACTGAAACAGGAAACAAATAAAAAAACTATTCATTATTCGCTTTTGGTTGTTCAATTAACCGGCCGCCCCGACCCATCGGGTAATATGACCCTTGCGTTCGCGCCCATAAAGCAGGCGCGGCTGGAAGAGATGCTAAACATGGCGACGCAATTGGGTGTCGCGGCTTTGCAGCCGGTAATCACCGACCGCACAGACGCGCGGAATATAAACTGGGAAAGAATCCGAAAAATAACGACCGAGGCGGCGGAGCAGTCCGGCCGCAACAGCATTCCAGAAATCCGCCCGCCGGTTAAATTCGGGGAATTTGTCGCAGATGCAAAAAATCTGGTTTTCGCGGACGAACGATTCGCGCATGAAAAAATAAATGTAGGGGCAAATAATTACCGGGCCCCGACAAAATCGCAGATTTTGGTGGGTGGTTCTTTGCCCCTACAAGCCACTATTTTCATCGGGCCCGAAGGCGGATTTTCGTCCGCCGAATTCGCGGCGCTGGATGCGGCCAAGGCGGTTGGAATAAGTTTGGGGAAAACAATTCTGCGCGCTGAAACCGCGGCCGCTGTCGCGATAGCATTAGTGACAAAGTGACAGAATTAATGTGTCGGCTTTGCCGACAAGCAATATCCGCGCACAGCGCGGCTACCATCATTTTGTCACTCTGTCACTTTGTCACTAAAATAAAAAACGCCGCATTCGCGGCATTTTTTATTTTCTGATTCCCAGTTTCTTGATTATTTTCTCGTAATCTTCCGGGTTCCGGCCCTTGATATAGGCCAGCAGTTTTTTGCGCCGGTTCACCATCATCAGCAGGCCGCGTTTTGAATGCTCGTCCTTCGGCATTTTTTTCATATGCCCGGTCAGGTTCTTTATGCGCTCTGTCAAGACCGCAACCTGGGATTCCACCGAACCGCCGTTATCTTTGTCGGACGATTTGAATTGTTTTATCAATTCGGTTTTTTTTGATTTTTCAATCGACATTGCGTTTTCCTTTGTTAATTATTTATGACCCGCCGCGGCATCAGGACGTAATTATCATTCCGGCCTATCCCAATGAAACGGCCGTTATGATAAACCCGCCGCAACCCCGCAGAGTCGTCTTTCGTTACGATAACGCCGCCGTGCCCGAACAATGCCGCGTCGTCATCATGCAATTCCGCAACCAGAATGTCGTCCAGTCCGAAATCCGCCGGGTTCAGGTAATCCCGCAACTCAGCCGGGGCATTATGATACACTTTTTCCAAAAAATCAAGCGTTTGCGCATCTTTTATCACGAAATTATGCGTGCGCGTGCGCCGAATCCCGGACACCGTCGCCAAATAGCCCCCCGAAAGATCGCCGATATCGCGCGCCAAAGACCGGACATAAGTGCCGGTCCCGCAGTTCGCCAGAAACGCGCTGTATTTCATTTTGCCGGCCGGGCCGCCGGAACCCAGAACCAAATCATAAATCGTTACCTTTCGCGACGGCATTTTTATGTCCGCGCCGCGCCGCGCCAGTTCATAGGCATGGCGGCCGCCGATGCGGATGGCGGAAAAGGCGGGCGGCGTTTGAAGAATCTCGCCCTTATACCCGTCGCAAAACCTGTCTATTTCTTTATAGTCCGGCAAGCGTCCGTCTTGTTTTATGATTTTTCCAGTCACATCCAACGTATCCGTTTCATATCCCCACTCTACGCCGAATGCATATTCCTTTTCGCCCATGCGCCGGCCCAAGTCATCAAAATGCGGGCGTTTCCATAGCTCCTCTAAAAACGGGATCATTTTGGTGGCGTTGCCGAGGGCGATGGGCAAAACGCCCGACGCCATGGGGTCCAGCGTCCCCAGATGTCCGAACTTTTTTACGCCGAACATGCGCGCGACGCGACCGCCCGCCGCGCGGGATGTCATGCCGGAAGGTTTGTCCAAAATTACCCATCCGCCGTTGCTATCGCTATTGCGGGATTCATCTGATGTCATGGTTATAGTTTTATTCTTTCGGGCGGTCCCTGCAAGCTGAAAGTTCTAACTGCGATTCGTAAAGAGCGCGGATATTCTGATATTTATCAAAAAAATAGTTCAATTCGGAACCTTTGCCAATCCCCACCAGCTTTTTTTCCCATTCTATATTCAGGGCCCGAGACTCTAGCGCCCATTGGATATTTTCCGACAAGTAAGTCATAAATTGATGATTTTCAATCGTCCTTTCGCTAAACCCGGCAAGGGTAAGCTTTATTCCGGCTTGTAGGCATCCGCCATAATGGCAAACTAATCTATGAAAATGGTTTTGTATCTCTTCTCGCCAGCTGAATTGCTGCGCGTCTTTGAGTGCAGCCACAGACTTTTTATCCAAAGGCTGTTCATGTTTGTTAAGTATAATTGCGACAAAACTTCTTGCCTTGGCAACATCGGTAAAACCAACCCCGGTGCCAGAGAAGGTTTTAAATACGATTATTGGCTGTAACATTTTTGCATTCCCATAATCGTTATCTGTATTTTTTCTGAAGCTCTGCAAATTTTTGCAAGAACGCGGGCACATCACACGCATCAATCCCGGTGCCTTCATAAAAAATAACGCCTTCGGTCTTTTTTGGATTGCCGTTGAATTTATGTTCACGAATCGTTTGGTCGGAAATATTGTCCTGGATAAACTTCACGGCTAATCCCATGGGCCTTTTGCCGCTTTTTTCCAGTTCTTTTAGCAATTGATCTTTATCGGGAAAACCAGAATACGAGCTTGTGTTATTATACCTCATAAGAATTATCAGCTTCATACAAATTTCCTTTTATATTGCCTCTCTCGTCCTCCGATTGTAAATTGTTTTTTGACAAAGTCAATCGCCAAACAGCGACGGCTGGGGCTTTTTCGCCGGCGAAGACACCTTCGGACTTACCCCTGCCCTTGCGGCAGGGGTCGCGGTGGTGCTTTCTTGCATACCGCGGGGGATGGGTTCATTAATCAAAGCATCCTTGTCATTTTGCTGATTTAATTTATCTGACCCACCCCCCGCGCTTCGCGCGACCCCCGCCGCAAGGGCGTGGGTTACGGCTT
>Ga0209629_10000046_pt1 | contig 49082 bp, 42 predicted proteins | sample TergutCu122P5_FD_187286 | JGI IMG/M metagenome (GOLD analysis project Ga0209629, IMG submission 187286) | Cubitermes ugandensis P5 segment gut microbial communities from Kakamega Forest, Kenya - Cu122 P5 (SPAdes) (version 2) | ecosystem: Host-associated > Arthropoda: Insects > Digestive system...
CGTAGCATGCCGAGCTTCTATCAGCTCGTAAAACCGATAGAGGACTCTATAATCGCCGACGATTATAACTACGCTGTAGCCGCTTAACCGCGGTCATACAGCCGTCCCACCGTCCTTTGTCCGTGAGGTCGGATCCGGGGCGTCGAACCAACGGACTGGCTGGTTGCCGGTGACTGCCCGGCAATTGGCGAGACCTTAGCAGCCTAGCGCCTGCCCCGCTCTGACCTCGCGGCATGGCGGGCGCGAACCTCAAGCCGAGGTCTAAGCATGTAGAAACGGGAGGGGAGCATTTTCGGACGCGGGTTCAACTCCCGCCGCCTCCACCAATTGTTTGTTTCTCAAAGTCCCGCAGGGCGCCAAAAGCCTTGCGGGACTTTGTTTTTTCGGGGTCTTCAGTTCTACGAGCGAAAAATGACGCAATTCTTGCCGTCGTCGCGGGCGTCGGCCAGGGCATGGCGCATTTCTCCGATTACCAGGCGCATGTCTTCCATCAGGGTATTGGCCTCGTCGCGCGGGCAGACAACGATGCCAATCGACAGATACAGGCCAGTAAAACCGTTTTCGACAAAGCTCAACATGACCCGCTGGATGATTTCCGCCGCCTGATCCGGCGTGGTTTGCGGCAGGACGACGGCGAATTCGTCCTCCTTCAGCCGGGCCAGGGTATCGACCATTTCCCGTGTGCACTCGCGCAGAATCTCGGCCACAGTCAAAAGCACATGGTCACCGGCGGCATGGCCGTAACGCTCGACATAGAAGCGGAAATCCTCGATGCGGATCAGGGCGCTGAAGGTGGTATAGCGCTGGCGGAAGGCGCGTTCCATCTCTTTGGCCAGTTCGTCCTCGAAACCCCGTTGGTTGCTGAGACCGGTCAGCTCGTCGTGGCTGGACAAGACCGCCATCTTGCGTAACAGTTCGCGCTCGCGGCTGACCCGCAGCAGTTTGGCCTCGAGTTCTTCCGGATCGATGGGTTTGCGTACCAGATCAATCGCCCCACGCCGGATAATATCGACGTAATTGATTCGCTCTTGCATGTCGGCGGCGATGATTACCCCAGACCGCCGGTACTGCTCGCAGATGGTGGCGAGGAGTTCCAGGCCGTCGATTTCCGGCAAGCGCAGGTCGGCGATGACAATATCGACATTGGTGGTGGCCAGCGTCGCCAAGGCCTCTGGAGCGTCTCCGGCCACCAGGCAGCGATAAGAAAAGGAATCGACCAGCACACTGATGGTAATCCGCACCAGTTCATCGCTATCCACCACCAAGACCGTCATGTTTCTCGCATCGCTTTCCATAAAAACTCCTTCCGGAGAAATTCATCCTACTCCAGGCGCCAGCCGACCGTGATTAACGACGGGAGAATACCGTATTCATCACCATTGCGCAAAAGAACGGTAATTTTCCTCAGGCGAGGGAAAAAACGCCCATCAGCTTTTTTCAATTTTTTTTCCCGTCCGCCAGACTTATAATGAGAAATGGACAGCGTGACGCAACAGACAGGCGCGGGCCTCCGATGACCCTACTTCCTGGCACTCAGCCACCGAGTATATCCGAGTCGGCCTCTATTCTCGCCGGCAGCCCGGATTGGAATCCGTTGCCGGAAATCAAACGGCTTTACCGGGTGCTGTCGCCGGATGTTTCCCCATCATTTCTCGACCATCTGTACGCGGATATTACCGCCATGTTTGCCGGACGTTATCCCGGTTTTGGCGGCTCTCCCCCCTGCGGCTACCATGATCTGCGCCATACCAGAAACGTGGCGCTGGCGACGATACGCCTGTTGCACGGCCTGTACTGCCGCGGCGTCCGCCTACCGGAAAACATCGTCCGGCTCGGCCTCGTCTGCGCCTTCTTCCATGATACCGGCATGTTGCTTCGCGATGACGATCAGGCCGAAATCGGTACCGCCTATCTGAAAGAACACGAAAAGCGATCCGTTCTTTTCCTGCGCGAATACATGCGCAAAGAAAATCTCTGCCTCGAATACTATGAAACCTGCGAGGCGGTCATCGACTGCACCAATCTGATGATTGATCCCCACGAGCTGCCCTTTCCCTGTTCCGACACGTTGATTATCGGCCAGGTCGTCGGCAGCGCCGACATCATGGCGCAGATGGCCGACCGTTACTATCTCGAGGGCCTGTCCATCTTGTTCAAAGAATTCCGCTCCGCCGGAGTCGATCGCTATGGCTCGGTGATGGATTTGCTACGGCAAACCGCCAGTTTCTACTACGAGGTGATCGACAAACGTCTGTATGGAGCCTTCGACAACATTGGCGAGGCCATGCGAGACCATTTCCGTGTCCGGTGGCACATCGACCGCAACCTCTACGCCGATTTCATCGAAAACAATATCTGCTATCTGGAAGACTGCATCGCCACCTCTAACGGCGACGAAAGCCGCCTGGGCACTTGCCTGCGCCGGAAGCTGCCCTCAGTTCGCTGAATCAGAGGACAGATGACAGAATACAGAGGACAGGGAAAAGCTAGGCGCTTCGCGCCAGGAAAGGACGGTTTGTCTGTCTTCTGTTTTCCGTCTTCTGTTATCTGATTAGCGCCTCACCAATCGAATCGCAAACGTAAGCGATGTTTTTTGTCGTCAGGCCGGCTAGGTTGATTCTGCCGCCGGCGACCATATAGATATGCTTTTCGCCGCGCAGCCAGTCGACCACATGATTATCGAGACCGGTGTAGGAAAACATGCCGCGCTGCCGCGTGATGAAGGAAAAATCCCGGCTGACGCCGCGTTCCTTCAGGCCATCGACCAGCAGATGACGCATATCGACGATGCGTTGCCGCATGGCGGCCAGTTCCTGCCGCCACAGGGCAGAGAGGCGCTGATCGGCAAGAATCGTGGCGACGGTCAGGCCGCCGTGCGCCGGCGGGTTGGAATAGAGCACGCGAATCACCGTCTTCAGGTGGCTCATAGCCACTGCCGCTTCTTGTTCCGAGGGCGCGACCAGGCTCAGCGCCCCGCAGCGTTCGTTATAGAGGCCAAAGTTTTTTGAATAGGAACTGGCGACCAGCATATCGAGGCCGGTTGCTGCCAGTTTCGTCACCGCATAACGGTCTTCGTCCAGGCCCTCGGCAAATCCCTGGTAGGCGAAATCGAGAAAAGGCAACCATTTTTTCGCCGCCGCCACCGCCGCGATCTCGTCCCACTGTTTCGGTGTCAGGTCGAAACCGCTGGGGTTGTGGCAGCAGGCGTGCAGGAGGACAATATCACCGGCGGGCACAGCGGTAAGCGTCGCCAGCATGGCTGGGAAATCAATGCCCATACGGTTGGCATCGTAATAGGGATATTCCTTTTGTGGGAAGGCGGCGAAGACGCCCCGGTGGTTGGCCCAGGTCGGATTGCTGAGCCATACTGTGGCGTCGGGCAGAAATTTGTGCAACAGCCCAGCCCCAACCCGCAGAGCGCCGGTGCCGCCGGGCGCCTGCGCCGTGACCACCCGTTTTTCACGCAAGGCTGGATGTTCGGCGCCGAAAATCAATGCCCGCGCCGCCGTGGCAAACGAGACATCGCCGGAAATCGGCAGATAATTCTTGCTGATTTCGTTGGCAACGAGGATTTTCTCGGCCTCCTTCACCGCCGCGAGAATCGGCGTCAACCCCGCCTCGTCCTGGTAGACGCCAACCCCCAGATTCACTTTTTCCGGATGCTTATCGGCGCGAAACGCTTCCGTCAGACCCAGAATCGCATCCGCCGGGGCGGCTTGAACATTGTGCCACATATATGTTAACTCCTCTCTTCGTTTCTCGTTGTCAGCGCTTGCACCAACGCCAGCGTCTGCCGGGCAATTGCCAATTCCTCGTTGGTCGGGATCACCCACAGCCGCGTCCGACTGTCAGCGCCGCCGATTTCTCTCGCCACGGTCTGCCTGCGGCGATTTTTTTCCGGGTCGAGAACAATGCCGAAATTTTCCAGACCGGCAAGCGATTTCTCCCGCACAATGGCATCATTTTCACCGATGCCGGCGGTAAAGACAATAGCATCCACCCGTCCCAAGACGGCCATGAGGGCGCCAATGTAGCGCCGATTGCGATAAGTCAGCATATCGAGGGCGAGCGCGGCGGCGGTATCGCCCCGTTCGATCGCCTGATGAATGTCGCGCATGTCGCCCAGGCCACAGATGCCCTTCAGGCCGGATTCCTTATTCAGCACGGCGTCGATTTCCTCGATGTCCATGCCACGGTTGCGGGCGAGAAAGGCCGGGATCGACGGGTCGATGTCGCCGCAGCGCGTGCCCATAATCAGGCCCTCGAGCGGAGTCAAGCCCAAGCTGGTGTCGATGCTCTTGCCCCCTTCGATCGCTGTCATCGAACTGCCGTTGCCAAGATGGATGGTGATCAGGTTCAATTCGCCGAGCGGCCTGCCCATCAGGCGCGCGCATTCTCCGGCCACATACTGGTGCGAAGTGCCGTGGAAGCCATAGCGTCGCAGCCGGTTCTCCCGGTAAAAACGTTGCGGCAGGGCGTAGTGGAAGGCGCGTGGCGGCATGGTCTGGTGGAAAGCGGTATCGAACACCGCCACCTGCGGCACTCCGGGCAACAGCTCCATGGCGACGCGGATGCCGTCGAGATTGGCCGGATTGTGCAGCGGCGCCAACGGCGCGTTGGCCTCAATCGTCTTTAACAGCTCCCCGTCGATCTGGCAGGGTGTGTGGAAATCCTCGCCGCCATGGACAACGCGGTGGCCAACGGCTAAAAGCTCGTTATGATCGTTCAAAACGGCTTGGTCGGGATCGGTCAAAAGGCTCAAGGCCAGGCGCATCCCTTCCTGATGACCGGCGATGGCCTGCCGCCGTTCGACGATCTGTTCCGCCGCTCCGCCTTTGCCGAGAACGCAGCGGCAAAGGCTATCCTCTTCACCGATGCGTTCGATCAGGCAGGAGGCAAAAACCTGTTCGTCTACCATCGACAGCAGTTGCAACTTGATCGAGGAACTGCCGGAATTGATGACCAGGATTTTCATAAAGCTACTTTTTTTCTTCCTGGGCCTGGATGGCGGTGATGGCCACCGTGTTGACAATGTCATCGACCGTGCAACCGCGCGACAGGTCATTCACTGGCTTTTTTAGCCCTTGCAAGATCGGGCCGATGGCCACCGCCCCCGCCGTCCTCTGTACCGCCTTGTAGGTATTGTTGCCGGTGTTGAGGTCGGGAAAAATGAAGACCGTCGCTTTGCCGGCCACCTCGGAATTGGGCATCTTGGTGGCGGCGACGCCTGGATCGACAGCGGCATCGTATTGCAGCGGCCCTTCGAGCGGCAGATCGAGCTTTTTCTCGGCGATCAGTTGTTTGGCCAGTTTCGTCGCTTCGGCGATCCGCTCGACATCTTCGCCCTTGCCCGAGGTGCCGGTCGAATAGCTGAGCATGGCCACACGCGGAGCGACGCCGAAGATGCGCGCCGTCTCCGCCGAACTGAGGGCAATTTCCGCCAACTGTCTGGCATCGGGATTGGGGTTGATGGCGCAGTCGCCATAGACCAGCACTCGGTCACGCAGGCACATGAGAAAGACCGACGACACCACCGAAATACCGGGCTTGGTTTTGATGAATTCAAAAGCCGGGCGAATGGTGTGGGCCGTGGTGTTCTCGGCGCCGGAAACCATGGCGTCGGCCAAACCTTCATGCACCATCATGGTGCCGAAATAACTGATGTCGCGCATCCGTTGCCGCGCCACCTCCTCGGTGACGCCTTTGCCCTGCCGCAATTCCATGTATTTGGCAACGAAGCGCTCGGTCAGCACTGAATTGGCGGGGTCGATGATTTCCACCCATTTCAAATCGACGTTAAAGGCTCTGGCACGGGTTTTCACCTCGTCTTCCGGCCCGAGCAGCACAATGTTGGCGACGCCGCGCCGTTGCAAAATACTGGCGCTGCACAGAATACGGTCACAGGTGCCTTCCGGCAGCACCACACGCTGTACATCTTTGGCCGCCCGCTCCGTCAGCATGAGCTCGAACATCTTGGGCGTCACCTGGATCGATTTGCTGGCGATGAGCCGCCGTTTCAGTGTATCGCCATCGACATGGCGGCTGAAATCGCCGCAGGCCAAGGCGATGCGCTCGTTATCGTCAACATCGAGTTGGCCATGAATCTCGCTGGCTCGCTGAATCGTCTCCGCCGTTCTTTCTTTGACCGAGATGATCGGCGGCATGGTCAAAGGGTCGAGTCCTTGCAAGAGATTCAGCACGTTTTCGTGCGGCAACAGGTTGCCAGTCAGGACCATGCCGGATATTTCCGGGAAACTGCCGGATTGCCGTGCCGCGATGCAGCCGAGGATGATATCGTTGCGGTCGCCTGGCGTAATGATTAGGCTGCGCTCTTTGACTTCTGGCAAGAAATTGCCCACTTCCATGGCCGCGACCACGGAATTGCCAACCAGGGCGCGCAGATTTTTTTCACCGCAGACAACGGCGCCATCGAGCCAGCGTTTGAAAGCGGCGACCGTCGGCAGATACAATTCGGCTCGCTCCGGGATGATGAACACGGGCAGGTCGGTTTTCAGGCGGAGTGCCGTCAGCGACAAGGTCTCATCGGCCTTGTTGATGATGCAGCCGAGCACATCGACGCCCCCGTCGATACAGGTTTCAATGGTCGTTTGCACCTGTTTGCCGATTTCCATCGTCGCTTTGTCTTTCGCGGAAATTACCAGCAGCATCGGTGCGGCCAGATTGATGGCCAGTTCCATGTTCAGCCGCATTTCCAAGGCCGGGTCCTGGCCGCGGTAGTTGGTGCCGTCACAGAGAACGAAATCGTGACGCGCTTTGACGACGTTGTATTTGTTGATAACAATGTCGAGTAACTCGGCCTGCTTGCCCAAGCGCATCAGTTCCTGGGCTTTTTTCAGCGTGCAGCCATGGGCGTCATCATAAGAAATGTCTGGCTCGAAATGCTCCAGCACCAGATTGATGCTCTGATCGTCCCAGCCTGGCCGTGGTTCGTTGATGACCGGGCGAAAAAAACCGACCTTGGGCAAAGACGACATCAGCATCCGCATCATGCCCGGCAACAGGGCCGATTTACCGCTTTTTGCCTCGGTGGCGGCAAGAAAGACGTTGTTCGCCATGGCGGAAAATTCTCGCTGTTTTTGCTTTTTATGGGCGGGGTAGTTCTTGCCCCTGAAATTTCTGGAGAAATATGCTATCCGTTGGCGCTCTGGCCAAATTGGCAAAAGCAGCCGAGTGTTGCTTTTTTTGCCATTGAAAACGAAATTTTTTAATAGGCAATTATATACCTTTCGCCAGGCGTTTTGCGATTTTTTTCCCAGACACCACAGAATCCATCTATGAGATATGTCTTTTTTCAAAAGATCGAAGCGACATAATCACGATCGGTCCATATTCTGGATCAGCCTGGCGGTATTGCTGGTGGTGATTTATATTTTCTTTTTTGCGCCGGTGAAAAAACAGGCACCGCTTGACAGCGTCGAGCTTAAACAACCCCTCATTTCGCAAACAGCAGTACCCGCGCCGCCGGCAATGTCAAAGCCAAACCCGACGGCGGCATTGCCTGCTTTTCAAGCCTGGATGGCAAACAGCGAGACCAGTGCCCCTTCTCCGCACACCGTCACATTTTTTCCCAACGAAAAAATTTATCTGCATGTGACCTTTCCACAACTGGCCGCCGGTATCGCCCGCGTCAATGTCAACTGGATTTCACCAGCAGGCCAGCAGAGCAATTCGGCGGAGTATGTCATCAGGCAGGCGACAAGCGGAGCAGCAAGCATCCGCTTCTGGCTGTCGCTCACCCCCAACGGCGCGGTGACAGAAATGTTGACTGGCAAAGAATATAAGCCCCAGGTTTACGGCCAATGGCAAGTGCAGGTCTTTTTCAACGGCGAACCTCTGACGACGCTACCATTTCTCGTCCAAGAATAACGATTGACGGCGACGATCATGCCGCCACCACGTTTCACGTGAAACATAGAGAGTGACTAACCATGACAGATTTTCTCGTGATTGGCAGCGGTATCGCTGGCCTGTCCTTCGCTTTACGAGCCGCCAAGATTGGGCAGGCGCTGGTAATCACCAAAAAATCGGATTGCGATTCGGCGACCAATCTGGCCCAGGGCGGCTTGGCGGCGGTGATGGCGGCGGACGACAGCTTCGAGCTGCACATCAAAGACACCCTGAACGCTGGGGCCGGGCTGTGCGATCCCAAGGTGGTGGAATTCGTCGTCAGCGAGGGGCCGGATCGCCTGAAAGAATTGATCGCGCTTGGGGCGCGTTTCGAGCGCAGCAAGGATAAGGCCGATGAATTTGACTTGGGGCGGGAAGGCGGCCATTCGCGGCGGCGCATTGCCCATGCCCATGACCTGACTGGTAGGGAAATAGAACGCGCCCTCTTGGAAAGTTGCCGCAGCAACCCGAACATTGAGTTGCGGGAAAACCATGACTGCATCGACCTGCTGCTGGAAAATGGTCGCTGTGTCGGCGCCACGATATTGGCGGCGGAGCGAATCCATCGTATTTACGCGAAAATCACCATTCTCTGTACCGGAGGCGCCGGCAAGGTCTACCAATACACCTCTAATCCGGACATCGCCACCGGCGATGGCATCGCCATGGCTTTCCGCGCTGGAGCCAAAATCAGTAATATGGAATTCTTTCAATTCCATCCGACCTGCCTTTATCATCGAGACGCCAAGAGTTTCCTCATCTCGGAGGCCTTGCGCGGCGAAGGGGCGATTCTGCTCAACAAGGCTGGGGAACGATTTATGAAGAAGTACGCGCCAGAGATGATGGAACTGGCGACGAGGGACACGGTGGCCAGGGCCATCGACCGTGAGATGAAGATCAGCGGCAGCGAATCGGTCTATCTCGACATCAGCCACAAGGGTAAAGAGTTTCTGGAAAAACGTTTTCCGACCATCTACGCCTTCTGCCAACAGGCCGGTTATGACATCAGCCAGGGGCCATTCCCGGTGGTGCCCGCCGCCCATTATCTCTGCGGCGGTGTGCTGGTTGACGAATACGGGCGAACTTCTGTCGATGGACTGTACGCCTTGGGAGAATGTTCCTGCACTGGCTTACACGGTGGTAACCGGCTGGCTAGCAACTCATTGCTTGAGGCCATCGTTTTCGCTGAACGGGCTTTCGTCGCCTGCGAAAAAGAATTGCCGACCGTAAGGGTCGAAAGCAAAAACGAAAGCAGCGAACGGCAAAGCCGGAAAGAAATTGAGGAGAAAGTTGCCATCAACCATAACTGGGAGCTGATCCGCAAGATCATGTGGAACTACGTCGGTATCGTCCGTAGCGACCGACGGTTGATCCTGGCCGGACGGCGAATCCAGGAAATCCACGAAGAGGTCTCTTCGCTCTGCGATGAATACCGTCTCAGCACCGATCTGCTGGAACTGCGCAACATCGGCATCGTGTCGCTGTTAATTATCAAAGCGGCGCAGATGCGCCAGGAATCGCGCGGCCTGCACTACAACGTCGATTACCCGGAGAAAAATGATAGCCAGCGTTTCTGGAACATCTTCCAGCGCCACGAACGGGATGGCCGCATCGCTTTGATCGCCAGGAAATATATCTGACATGAACCTGTTGCTGCATACCTGCTGCGCCCCCTGTCTGCTTTATCCGGCCCGCTACCTGAACGGAGAGGGACTGACCTTTGCTGTTTTCGCCGCCAACCCCAATATCCATCCCTACCAGGAATATCAGCGGCGGACAGCACAGCTTGCGGCCTATTGTCAGAGCGAAAACATTCCTTACTACGAAGACACACCCTACGCCATGCGGGATTTTCTTGGCGCCGTAGCCCAGGAACCGGACAGGCGCTGCCCGATTTGCTACCGAATGCGTTTGAAGAAAACCGCTGCCTTCGCTCAAGAACGCGGTTATTCGCATTTTTCGACGACGCTGCTCTACAGCCGCTTCCAGAATCACGCGCTGATTGAAGCCATCGGCGAGGAACTGGCGGCGGCGCATGACCTGACTTTTTTCTACCACGACTTCCGCGAGGGCTGGGTGGAAGGCGTGCAACGTTCCAAAGAGCTGGGGATGTACCGGCAGCAGTACTGCGGCTGCATCTTCAGCGAACAGGAACGTTATGACCCACAATTTCAAAAAAGGAAAAAGCAATGATCCCAATGATTGTACTGGCGACCGGCAACCAAAATAAGGTGCGGGAATTTCAGGAGATTCTCGCTGGTTTTCCGGTGCGTATCGCCTCGCTGAAGGATTTCCCGAAGATTCCTGAGGCGATAGAAGACGGCAAGACCTTTGAGGAAAACGCCTACAAGAAGGCGTTGCATACGGCGAAAATTCTCGGCCTGCCGGCCATTGCCGACGATTCCGGCCTGTGCGTCGATGCCTTGAATGGTGAGCCGGGCGTCTACTCGGCCCGCTATGCCGGAGAAACGGCTTCCGACGACGATAACTGCCGGAAATTGCTGGATAAAATGGAAAATATCACCGATCGCAAGGCGCATTTTACTTGCGTCATTTCCATCGCCGTGCCGTCCGGTCCGGCTTTGACCTATGAAGACTTCTGCGAAGGGGAAATCCTGCGGGAAAAACGCGGCGCCTCGGGCTTCGGCTACGATCCGCTGTTCTGGTTTCCGCCGTTCGGCAAGAGCTTTGCCGAACTGTCGCCGGCGGAGAAAAACCAGGTCAGCCATCGCGGCAAAGCGCTGGCCCAGCTCAAGGATGAAATCGGCAAAGTGATCAAGTGGCTGGAACAGCGGCTGGCCGAGGAAAAACCGGTCAAGCCCGACCACAGCCAATTCATCGACGACTGGTCGAGGAAATAATCAAGCCGCGCGCGGCATGTCGTCGCTATCGACAAAGGCGTAGGCGCTGTGCTTGTGGATGGATTCAAAGCTTTCAACACCGGCGGAGAACCAGCGGATGTCCGTATGGGCCAAGGCCGCTACCGCCACCTTGCGCACCACGTCTTCGACGAACATCGGGTTGTTGTAGGCTTTTTCCGTGACGTATTTTTCATCCGGCCTTTTCAAGAGCGCGTACAGTTCGCAGGAAGCCGACTGTTCGACGAGAGCGATCAGGTCTTCAATCCACACCAGTTTGTCGGCCTTGACATTCAGCACCACCTTGGCCCGCTGATTGTGCGCCCCGTGCTCGCTGATCTCTTTTGAGCAGGGGCAGAGCGTCGTCACCGGAACTCGCACCGTGATGACCATCTCATCGCGCTCGCCGACGGTGCCGGCGAAGGTGCAACTGTACTCCATCAGGCTGGCGGTGCCGCTGACCGGCGCGCGCTTTTCGATGAAATAGGGGAAGGTCATCTCCATACTGGCGCTTTTCGATTGCAGGCCGTCGCGCACCTGGGTGAGAATCTCGCGGAAACGCCGGACACTGAAGGCTTCCACCGAGCGGTTGAGGATGCCGATGAAGGTGTCGATACAACCGCCTTGTTGTGAGGCGGGCAGGCTGGCCCGCATGGAAATGGTGGCGATGGTGTGCTGCGGCTGGCCACCCTTTTCTTTGATCTTGACCGGGAGCTGAATATTTCTGACGCCAACTTCTTCGATGTGCATGGTGATTGTATTCTTGTGGAGAAGGGAAAGCGCCGCCAATATCTTCTAAGACCACGACGGCGCTTGATGTACCCGGTTTTCCCGGCGGTAACAACCGGCTTTTTTATGCTGGAATGAATGGTTTGACATCGCCAAGTAAATTGAATACTATGAGTAGCAAAATAGACACCCACCAGAGATGGAGAAAATATCATGACCGCAATCGCTCAAACTTTAACCGCACCACGCTATAGTGCCGCCCCTGAAGAAAAGGCAAGCGGTGCCACTTATACTCCTAATATTCTTGCTGATTTTGTTGCCAGTAAAATTTTTGAATTTTTTCGGGAAACTCCTTTTGATCAGCCAATCCGTGTGTTGGATCCGGCTGTCGGCAATGGCGCGCTTGTTGTCAATCTTGTACGGCACCTCGCGGCCATTCCTGGAATCAATATCAAAGTCAACGGTTTTGAAACGGATAAAACAGCGCTTGATATTGCCGCCAAACGTTTGAATCAAAACTTTCCAAATATCGAAGCTGATTTCAAGCCTGTCAGTTTTCTCGATTTTGTTTTGCAACGTTTTGGAACAGGTGGTAGTCATTCGCTTTTTAGTCCCTTGCTGCCACAGCCCGAAAAATACGATCTCATCATCGCCAATCCTCCCTATGTCCGCACCCAGGTCATGGGTGGCAAACAGGCCCGGCGTCTTGCGAAACAGTTCAACTTGTCAGGCCGGGTGGATGTCTACCATGCGTTCATTCTGGCGATAGCCCAGGTGCTCAAACCTACGGGCATTGCTGGCATAATCGTCTCTAACCGCTTCATGACCACAAAATCCGGCGCTTCCGTGCGGAAAGCCCTGCTTGAAAAATTTGCCATCTGGCACGTTTGGGATATGGGCGATACGAAATTATTCGATGCCGCTGTCTTGCCTGCTGTTCTGCTGGTTGCCGGGAAAACTGGCCACACATGCAAATCTTCGCTGTTTACCTCAATTTGTCAGGTTTCTGACCTGGCACATGATGAAAGCGTAAATGACCCCATTGCAGCGCTTTCCCATGATGGGGTGGTCAAGATAGGCGATGGGCGACATTTTCGTGTCCAACATGGTAAATTGGATACCAACGGCACAGCCGATGGAGTGTGGCGTCTCGCGACAAATAGGGTTGACAGTTGGCTAGAGCGGGTGCGCGCTCATAGCTGGGGAACGTTCGCTGATATTGGCACGATCCGTGTCGGTGTTAAGACCTGCGCCGATAAAGTGTTTATTGCCAACGATTGGGAGGATATACCCCAAGCCGACTGGCCTGAATTGCTCAGGCCATTGGCAACGCACCATATTGCTCATCGTTTCAAAGCTGTTGCCTCCAGCCGGCCATGGCGGATACTCTATCCACATGAAATTGCCCATGGCCGCCGCCGTGCGGTCAATCTGGCCCTGTATCCGAAAAGCCAAGCTTATCTTGAAGTACGCCGTCCGGTGCTGGAAAGCCGTAAGTATGTACTGGAAGCGGGCAGAAATTGGTATGAAATCTGGGTTCCGCAGAATCCGGATGCGTGGAAGCTTCCTAAACTCGTGTTTCGTGATATTGCCGAAGAACCGACATTCTGGCTCGATTTGGATGGCTCGGTTGTGAACGGGGATTGTTATTGGCTTACTTGTCACGATTCAAAGCAACACGATCTGTTGTGGCTGGCGGTCGCTATTGGCAACTCGTCGTTTATTGAGCGTTTTTATGATTACCGCTTTCACAACAAACTTTATGCCGGACGGCGGCGTTTTATAACGCAGTATGTGGAGAAATTCCCTCTTCCCGACCCCTATGGCCCACAAGGCAAGGCCATCATTGCCAAGGCAAAACAGATATACGAATGTTCTCCTTCACCTGAAACCAAGGCAATGCAAGAACAACTGGAGACCGCCGTTTGGCAAGCCTTTGGTTTAGAAGCTGAAAAAGTCAGCCGGTAGCGGAATCTGAAGTTTTTTGTTCAGCACTTTGCCCTGAAATTGAGGAAATCTGATGAAAAACTTCTTGCCGGTCGTCAGGAAAAAATGCGTCAAGGTAACGTTTTTCCCATCTGTTACCGCGTGGAACAGGGCATAGCGCACATCGCAATGCCGAATCTGCCGCCCTTCGATTTCGGCAACATCAAGCGCTTGTTCACTATCAGGGCGCACGAGGCCAAGATCAATTGTTGGCGATGTTTGCAGTTTTACTTCAAGAAGCTGGTGGCGGATGTCCGGGAATTGTCCGTCATCCTGAAAATTGCCGTATCCAAGGCGTTGGCAGACAAGCCGGTGTAAGGCCGCGCCCCGGTTGCGCTCTTGGTCGTGGCCCACGTCGGCAAATTGTGAACCGACAAGAGGATGGAGCCGCACGAAAATCTCTTGAATTGGCAACAGTTGATTCGCCTTCGGCTGCTTCGCTGGACTTGTGGCATCTGCAAGATTGATATCAAGCCGCACCAACGGTTTGAGCCGCTCTGTATCTTCATCCGCGATCAATTCTGTCAGCGCCGTTCCAAGAACCATTCGCGCCTGATACTTTTGCGTCAGCGTCCCTCTTGTATCCAGGAGGGCCAAGGTCTTCCCGGTAATCACTCTGACCTTGGCAATAGCATCATCCTGCCCAACCCGAACCAAGATGTAGCGACGGGTGGGGCTGATTTCCTCATTCCAGATTTGCACGTTGTTTGATTTCTGGACGTAGGTATCAAATACTTGCCCTGGAAAACGGGGTTGGGTCTTTTTGAAGGTGGTACGGGATAACCAAGCGCTTGGCAGATGTATTGCTTTATCACCTTGGAACGTGTCCGCAGGGCAAATCCAGTAAGAGAAACTCCTTGCAGCGCGGAATTGAGCAATTCTTCCAACACCGGTATTGGTATAAAAAGCTCAGGGTTATCAGGCGCGATTGAGTCATAAATCGTCAGGCCACTTGCGCGTATCGCTTCAACATATCGCCGTGCTCGCGGCTTATCATTTTCCGTCATTCTCGATGCTTCCTTCCGTCAAAAGTTTGGGCACGCTGACGCCCAAGGTTTCGGCGAGCACTTCCAAAGTGCTGAGCGTCACGTTCCGCTCGCCCCTTTCCACGGAACCCACATAGGTGCGGTGCAGGTTGCAGGTATGCGCCAAATCTTCCTGGGATAAGCCTTTGATCTGCCTGAATGTTCGTATGTTATCGGCTAGGATTCGCCGTATTGCGAGAGACGGTTCTCTGAGTTTGCTTTTATGTGCGAGATTGGTCATTGTATTGTCCTCATTATTGATGCCGCAAAATATGAGCATGAATATTTTGAGTCTACAGACTATAGGTGGCACAGGTTGGCTTTTTTGCTGCGCCGGCCCCGCTTTCAGTGTAGTTTGGCCACTTTCTTGGCGAGGAAAGAATGACTGTCGAAGCCATCCACGGCGTTACGGTTACGGCAACCACCGTCCGCCTCGACAAGTGGCTGTGGGCCGCCCGTTTTTTCAAGACCCGCGCCCTAGCCACCGGGGCTATTGACGGCGGCAAGGTGCAGGTGAACGGCCAACGGGTCAAACCGTCGCGCCATCTGACCGTTGGCGACCGTCTGGCCATCCGCGCCGGTGCGGAACTGTTTGAAGTCGAAGTGCTGGCGCTCAGCAATCAGCGGCTGCCAGTATCGGCGGCGCGCCTGCTTTATCTCGAAAGCGAGGAAAGTGAGAAACGGCGCGAGCGCGAGCGGGAAATGCGAAAACTGGCTGCCGCCGCTGGCCAAGTGGACGTGGCGAACACTGGGCGGCCCACAAAAAGAGATCGCCGAAAAATCATCGCCTTCGTGCGCAAAGGAGAGGATCATGAAAAAGATTAAACGGGCACTCATCAGCCTCACCGACAAAACTGGTATCGCCGATTTCGCCGGGGCTTTGGCTGGCATGGGCGTGCAGCTTCTTTCCACCGGCGGCACCGCCAAAATGCTGCGCGAAGCCGGTCTTGCCGTCACCGATGTCGCCACCTTCACGGGATTTCCGGAAATGCTCGATGGCCGCGTGAAAACCCTGCATCCCAGGGTGCATGGCGGCATTCTCTTTCAGCGTGGCAATCCCGAACACGTGCAACAATGCGCGGAAAACGGTCTGGAAGCCATTGACTTGGTGGCGGTCAACCTTTACGCCTTTGAAAAGACCGTTGCCAAACCCGGTTGTACTTTGGCCGACGCCATCGAAAATATCGACATTGGTGGGCCAACGCTGTTGCGCGCTGCCGCCAAGAATTTCAAAGATGTCACTGTGGTGATTGACCCAGCGGATTACGAGCTGGTTTCGCGGGAAATCCGCGCCGACGGCAACACGCGGCTGGCCACCCGGTTTTATCTGGCGCAAAAGGTCTTCGCCCACACCGCCCGCTACGACGCGGCTATTGCCGATTGGCTGCAAGGCGTGACAGTGGCTGGCAACGCCTATTTCCAGGAGGGATCATGAAGCTGAAGCTTGCGGTATTGCTGTCGGGCACAGGCAGGACGCTCGACAATCTCCATGCCTGCATTCAGGCGAAAACCCTGTCCGCGGAAATTTGTGTGGTTATCGCCGATGTCGAAAATGCCCTCGGTCTGAAAAAAGCCAGTGGCTACGGCTACCCGGCTTTTTACGCAAAAAACAGCGCCGATACCAACGCCATCCTCAGCGGCTATCAGGTCGATCTGATCTGCCTGGCTGGCTATTTGAAGCTTTATCAGCCACCGGTGACACTGGCCCGGCGCGTGCTCAACATCCATCCGTCGCTGATCCCAGCCTTCTGCGGGCCGGGTTTTTACGGCCATCATGTGCACGAGGCGGTGCGGGCGCGCGGTTGCCTGGTCAGTGGCTGCACCGTCCATTTCGCCGACGGTCTCTACGACCACGGGCCGATTATCTGCCAAAAGGCGGTGGCTCTCGGCTTCGACGACACCGCCGATGCCATTGCCGGCAAGGTCTTTGCCGCCGAATGCCTGGCCTATCCGGAGGCGATAGGGCGCATCGCCCAACTCGGCGTCGATTATTTCTGGGCGAGGGCCGGACAATGAAGCAGCGCCTCCTGATGCGGGAGCATGATATTGATCTCGCCCTCCAGCGTATCGCTTTGCAAATTCTCGAAAAAAATTCCGCCGCCAACCGCCTGGCCATCGTCGGCATCCATACCTGCGGCGTTTTTCTCGCCCAAAGGCTTTGCGCCATCATTGGCGAGCATTTTTCCCATGCCGTCGATTACGGCACCCTCGATATCAATTTGTACCGCGACGACTGGAGCCTGGTCAGCCAGAACCCGGTGGTGCGCACTACCGATATCGCCTTTGAAGTCGATGGTGCTAATCTGATCCTCGTCGATGATGTCATCTTCACAGGCCGCACCATCCGCGCCGCCATGGACGCGATCATGGATTATGGCCGCCCGCGAAGCGTGCAACTGGCGGTCTTGGTCGATCGCGGCGGACGGGAACTGCCGATTCAGCCGGATTACACTGGCTTGGGCGCAGCGGTGCTGGCCAACGAGCGGATCACGGTTCGGCTCGACAACGGCCATGGTGAAAATGTCGTGGTGATCGAGAGTGAATAAATCGCCGGGGCCGAAACCGCCGGAGCTTTTGGCCCCGGCGGGCGGCGCCGAACATTTTTTCGCGGCTATAGAGGCGGGCGCCGATGCCGTCTATCTGGGTTTGCCCGGCGTCAATGCCAGGAATCTGGCGAAAGAGCCGCCACTTGCGGAAATTGGCGCCATGATCGCCTATAGCCGGGCCAGGGGCAAGAAGCTCTATCTCGCCGCCAACAGCCTGATTTTACAAAAAGAAATCAAAGATCTGCTGAAAACGCTCGCCCTGGTCACAGAACTCGCTCCTGATGCCCTGATCGTCCAGGATCTGGGCCTCTTGCGTCTCGTCCGCGAGCATTTCCACACCTTAAACTGCCATGCCTCGACGCTGATGACGGCCCACAGTGTGGCCAGCGTCCGCATGTTCGCCCGCCTCGGCTGCAAGCGTGTGGTTTTAGCCAGGGAATTGACGCTGACGGAAATTACCGCCATCTGTGAAAAGGCTCCGGCGGAAATCGAGGTCTTCATCCACGGGGCGATGTGTTTCGCCTACTCCGGTCTGTGCCTGTTTTCCTCTTACCTTGGCGGCAAGAGTGGCCTGCGCGGTCAGTGTGTCCAGCCCTGCCGCCGCGCTTACCGCGTTGGCGCGGGCGAGGGCAGCAAACAGAAAGACAAAGGCGGCTATCTCTTTTCTATGAACGATCTGAGCGGCCTCGAGGCGATATCCGCTTTGCGCGAGGCCGGCGTGGCGGCGTTGAAAATCGAAGGACGGCAGCGTTCGGCGCATTATGTCGCCACGGTGGTCGCGGCCTATCGCCGGGTCTTGGATGCCGCCCCAGATCGCTTGGAAGAAGAGATTGGCCAGGCGCGAGAACTTTTGGCCAGCGCCATGACCCGCAAAACCGGCGACGGCTATTTCTTCTCGCCGCGCCCGGAGCAAGCGATCACGCCGTGGCATTCGGGCAACCTTGGGCGCTATCTCGGTCGGATTCAGGCGGCGAAGGTGAAAAATTCTGCGGAATTGCCGCCGTTACGCCTGGCCGCGCCGCTGGCTGTCGGCGACCGCTTACGCCTGCATCTGGAGCCGTCCGGCGAGCGGCTGGCCTTTACGGTCAAAGAGCTGCGGCTAACCGGTCGCGAAGTAACCGCCGGTAAAACCGGCGACGAGATAAGTATCCGCCCACCGAAGTTACCAGAGGGTGGCTGGCGCTCTATTGATTGCTATCTCGTCGATCAAACAAAAGAAGCGAAACAGCTTCCGGCCTTGCCGGTGCGGGCCGTCGAAAAAAAACTCCACGCTGTCGAGGTGGCGAAACGAGCCTGGCTACAGAACCTGGCAAAAAATTTGCTGCCAGCGCCAGTAATCGCCAGCGAAGAAGCGGGCCGGAAAAAACCGAGAATGCATGGCAAAAGCCCATCCCTGCCGCTGCCCTGGTGGCTGCGCCTCGACAGCATGGAAGTGCTGAAACAGCCGCTGTCAATACAGCCAGAAGCCATCGTCTTCGACGTCAATCCACGCATGATGCGGCAAGCGGAGGCCCTGACGCGGAGGTTCGGCGCCGAGCGGCTGATTGCCACTCTGCCGCCAATCGTTTTTGACAGCGAGCGGCAAAAATACGAGAGCATCCTGAAAGGGCTGCGCCGCCTCGGTCTTTTCCGCCTGCAACTTGGCCATATCGGCCAACTGGCGCAATTCGACCTCGGACGCTGGCGGCTGGCTGCCGATTACACCTTTAACCTAATGAACGCGCTGGCCCTGGAACAAGCCGCGGCATTGGGGTTTACCAGTCTCCAGCTTGCCATCGAGCTCGACAAAAACAATCTGCGCCAGACCGTCCAGGCTTTCAAGCACGGTGCAGGCCAACGACACCCCCACCTTGGCTTCACCATTTACGGCTGGCCGGCGCTGTTTACCGCCCGGCTTGCCGCCCCCTTTTTCGCGGTGGCAAAACCCATCGTCAGTCCGAAAAACGAGGTTTTTCGTTACCGGCAGAGCGAGTCTGGCAGCCAGATTCTGCCGCTGCGCCCCTTTTCCCTGATCCCACATCTGCCGGAATTGACGGCGGCGGGCCTCGACTTTTGCCTCATCGACATGCGCGGCGCCACCAATCCGCGCCGGGAGATGGAAGAACTTGCCCGACGCTTTGGTCAGGGGAAGAATTTGGGTAAGCTGCCGTCTTTCAATTATGCGGGTACTCTCAACTAAAAAGCCTGGCTGAAATAAATAAAGTTCATGGAGATTGCTATCCATTTATAATTTCAGGAGATTCTATGGCGCAAAGAGCGATATGCTGCATGTCCGGAGGATACAAAGGCGCGTTTGTGCAGGGCGTGCTGACCGCCCTGGAACAGGCCAATTTCCTGGTGCAGGCATACGCGGGCTGTTCTTCTTCCGCGCTTCCCGTTGCTTTTGCTGCTTTTCGTGAAATATCGGTACTTGACCTGTCCACATGGCGCGAAGGAAAAAAGATAGCTGATCAACCGGGCAACAGTCAGAGCAACGCCGTCTTGCACAGCATCGCCAAATTCTCGCCAACGATTACGAAAAAACTGTTTCAATCGAGTAGCGCTCGGTGCCTTTTGGCATGTAGCCATGTCAAAACGGAAGAAGCGGCGCAAGAAACACAATCGGAAAAGGCCAAAAGCCTGGGCCGTAAACTCATTGTGGCCGCCGCCAAAAGGGACTCTTCCTGGAAGGAGGCTCATTTAGAACTTCATTTGTTTGACACCGATGCGGTCGGCGCATTGAGGTTGACTGCGGACAATTTCGATAAAGTTGCTTATGCCACCACCAGGATGCTCCATGCCTGGCATATTCCAGCTTGGGTCAATGGTGAACCGTACATTGATGGCAGTTACACCAGCTTGTGTCCGATACCTGCTGTGGCTGCGCTTGGATACCATGAACTCATCGCAATCCTGACTGAAAAGGCAGGCGCAAGCCTTGATCTGTTCTCGGCTGCTGTGATTCCCGACTCTGTAGGTCAGTCCACTGTCCGCTTCATCAAGCCCGATGTCGATCTGAAAGAGTTGGGAGTTGATTTTTTCTCGGCTTCCCAGGAAGGGATTGAGCGGGCATATCAGCACGGACTGAAAAAGGGTGAGGAATTTATTGAATACCGATGACATCACCCGCATTGACGACGGGTTTATTTATGTCGTTAGTCGGAAGATTGAAGTATTTACGCGCATCCACATAAAAAGCGTTGACAAGCATTTCTCTCGCCGTTTATCTTACAAAAAGAAATTGAAACAATGTTTACGAAATACAGTTTTATTTGGTTAGATGAATGGGCGAGCAGGCCAACAAATACTTCATGGCCAGACGCCCTTTGGCTGTACTGGATGACCATGGTTTCATCCATATCATAAACCGTGTTTTGCAACACCCGGTAACGACAGAAGAATAATTCCCTGACCTGGAGCAATTATGGACATCCTGTCGCATAACTCCATCCTGGCCGCGATCAAAAGCAACATGCGGCTTTATGGCCCACGCAAAGCCGTCAGCTACAAAAAAAAGGGCGTCTATCTCAAACTGACTTACGATCAGTTTTACGAACGGGCGCTGATGCATGCACGTGGCCTGGCGAAAATGGGCGTCAAGCCCGGCGACCGCGTGGCGATTTTTTCGGAAAACCGTCTCGGCTGGGCCATTGCCGATCTTTCCATCCAAGCCTGCCGGGCCATATCGGCGCCTATTTACGCCACCGATACTGGCAAGGAAGCGGCTCATATCATCAACCATAGCGACTCGGAAGTGGTTTTCGTTTCGACCAAAGCACAGTACGAAAAACTGCTTTCAGTGCGGGAATTGCTGCCAAATGTCAGAGCCGTTGTCTCTTTCGAAGAATTTCTCGGCGACCCAAGCTTTCCGGTATTCTCGCAGTTTCAACTGTCGGAGCCAGACAGGCCATTGAACGAAGAGGAGAAGCAATGGCTTGAGGCCAACATCGACGCCACCCGGCAAGATGACATCCTGACTATCATCTATACATCGGGGACTACCGGCGTGCCGAAAGGAGTGGTACTGACCCAGGGCAACATCATGTCGAACGCTCAGTACGCCCTCGAAGGTTTTGGCGAGTTGCCGAACCCGATGACTTTCCTCAGTTTTCTGCCTTTGAGCCATGTTCTTGAGCGCACCGCCGGCTACTACGCCACCCTGATGCTCGGCAATCATCTGGCCTTTGCCGAAAATCCGAAAATGGTCATGGAGAACATGAGTGAAATCCGCCCGGACGCCATGGTTTCCATCCCACGGATTTTTGAAAAAATACATTCACGGATTTACGATACCGCCAGTCAGGCCAACCCAGTGAAGCGCGCCTTGTTTCACCGGGCGCTGGCGGTCGGCCAACGCTATGTGGAAAAAAAATATAACCGCCACGAAAACCCCGGCTTGCTGGCTTGGCGGTACCGCTTGTTCGACGCGCTAGTGTTCGCCAAAATCCGCAAAAACTTCGGTGGACGACTCAGATTTTGTATCTGCGGCGGCGCGCCGCTCGAGGAGACGGTCACCCGCTTCATGTGGGTCATCGGTATGCCGGTATTCAACGGTTATGGACTGACTGAAACCAGTCCGGTTATCTCGGCCTGTAACTGGCGCGACAATCGTTTTGGCTCGGTGGGCAAGGCATTGCCGAAAACGGAAGTGAAGCTGGCCGAGGACGGTGAGTTGCTCGTGCGCGGCCCGCAACTGATGCGCGGCTATTATAAAAACGAGGAGGCCGACCGCGAAAATATTGAAGACGGCTGGTTCAAAACCGGCGACATCGCCCGCATTGACGAGGATGGTTTCATCTTCATCGTTGACCGCAAGAAAGAGCTGATCGTCACCGCCGGCGGCAAAAACATCGCGCCGCAACCGCTGGAAAACGAATTGCGGCTGAACAAATATATTGAACAGGCCATCGTCATCGGCGACCGCAAACCCTATCTGGTCGCCCTGTTGACCCCAAACATCGAGCGCCTGGTCGATCTCAGCCGCGAGTTGGGCATCCAGTTCCTCGACATGCATGAATTGGTCGCCAACGAACGAATTTTTGCGGTTTACCAGGGCGTTATCAACCAACTCAACGCCGGCCTGCCGCCGTACAGCACGATTAAAAATTTCGCGCTGCTGGCCAACGATTTTACGATCGACGGCGGTGAATTGACCTCGACCTTGAAACTGAAACGACGGGTGATAAACAAAAAGTACCAAGACCTGATCGAAGAATTGTACGCCACCGCCGACAGTAAGATAGATGCACGCAATTTTCCCAAAAATCAAAAACACCACCCATAACCGCCGCTGAGGGAATCAGCGGGGAGTCACAAACGAACAGGGAGACCATTCATGAAGTCAATACATCGTGTAGCCGTACTCGGGGCGGGTGTTATGGGCGCCACCATCGCCGCGCACCTGGCCAACGCCGGCCTGGAAGTGCTGATGTTGGACATTGTCCCCAAGGAACCAACCCCGGAGGAGTTAGCCAAGGGCCTGAACATGGACAGCCCGACTGTCCGCAATCGCATCGCTCAGGCCGGCCTGGATGGCCTCTTGAAAATGAAACCGGCGCCGCTGTTTCTCAAGAGCTACGCTAATCGGATCAGTATCGGTAACCTGGACGACGATCTCGATAAATTGACCGCCTGTGACTGGGTGGTCGAAGTGGTCGTCGAACATATGCCGATCAAATTGTCGCTGTTCGCCAAAATTCTGCCCCATCTCGGCCCGGAGGCGATATTGTCGAGCAACACCAGCGGCCTGTCGGTGAACGAGATGGCTAAAGCGCTGCCGGAGGATGTGCGTAAGCGTTTTCTCATCACCCATTTCTTCAATCCGCCGCGCTACATGCGCTTGATGGAACTGGTGCCTTGCGTCGAAACCAGCCCGGAGTTGATGGCGGACATGGCCGATTTCATGCGGCGCGTGCTCGGCAAAGGCGTCGTCTTCGCCAAAGACACGGCCAATTTCGTCGCCAACCGTATCGGTACCTACGCTATTTTCAAATCCATTCAGCATATGATGGCCATGGGTATGACGGTCGAAGAGGTTGACGCCGTCGCCGGCCCGGCCACCGCCCGTCCGAAGAGCGCGGCTTTCCGCACCGTCGATCTGGTCGGCCTCGACACGCTGGCGCACGTCGCGGGCAATTCCTGGCAGACCCTGACCCAGGACGAGGAACGTTCCGTCTTTCAGATGCCGCCGTTCATCGCCGATATGGTCGAGAAAAAACTGCTTGGCGACAAAACCCGCCAGGGTTTTTACAGAAAAGACAAGGTCGATGGGAAAAGACAGATTTTTTACTACGACTACCAGAGCGGCGAATACAAACCGATCGTCAAACCGAAGTTCGCCTCGGTGGACGCGACCCGCCAGGTCGATGGCCCCGCCGACCGCATCCGCGCCATGATCGCCGGCAAGGACAAGGGCGCCGAGTTCGCCTGGAAATCACTGCGCGACACACTGATTTACGCCTGCAACCGCATCCCGGAAATCGCCGACGATGTGGTCAATGTCGATGCGGCGATGCGCTGGGGTTTCAACTGGGAACTGGGGCCATTCGAGATGCTCGACGCCATGGGCGTCGCCGCCTTCGTCAAACGCGCCGAGGCCGATGGCGTCGCCGTGCCGCAAATGCTGAAGAAAGTTACCTCCTTCTACCGCGATGGCGCCCAAGGCGAGCGCGAATATTTCGACCTCACCACCGGTATATATCGTTCGGTGCCGATGCCGGAAGGGCAAATCAAGCTGGAAATCCTGAAAAAGGCCGGTTACGTGGTCGAGAAAAACGGCAACTGTTCGGTGCTCGACCTCGGCGACGGCGTTTTCTGCCTGCAATTCCACTCGAAGATGAACGCCATCACCGGCGATATTGTCGCCATGACCCACAAGGCGGTTGCTCGCGCCGAACGCGAAGGCGTTGGCCTCGTGGTCGGCAATGACGGGAAAAACTTTTCCGTCGGCGCCAATTTGATGATGATGGCGGTGGCGATGGCCGAAGGCGCTTACGATGACATTGCTATGGCTATCAAAGCCTTCCAGAAGGCGACCATGTGCCTGAAATACGCCAAGGTTCCCGTGGTGGCCGCGCCTTTCGGCATGACGCTTGGCGGTGGCTGCGAATACTGCCTGCACGCCGACGCCATCTGCGCCCACGCTGAAACCTATATGGGCCTGGTCGAAATCGGCGTTGGTCTCTTGCCCGCCGGTGGCGGCACCAAGGAACTCTGCCTCAGGGCCGTTGATCTGGCGGCGACGAACGGCTGCGACGTGCAGCCCTTTATCTTCAAGCACTTCCAGCAGATTGGCACGGCCACTGTGTCGATGGGGGCGGCGGAGCTGTTCGGCATGAATTACATGCGCCGTGGCGACAGCATCACCATGGACATTGAGCGGCTGATCGCCGACGCCAAACAAAAGGTCCTGGCTTTGGCCGTCAACTACCAGCCGTCGCAGCCGCGCGCCGATATTGCCGCGCCGGGACGGGGCATCGCCGCCAGCATCAAGAGCCAGCTGTGGAACATGAAGATGGGTTCTTTCATCACCGAATACGAATATGAAATCGCCAGCCAGATCGCGCTTGTCATCTGCGGTGGTGACGTCAATCCCGGCACTCTGGTCAGCGAGGACTACCTGCTGCAACTGGAGCGCGAGACCTTCGTGCGGCTGTGTGGCAACAAGAAGACGGCGGAGCGCGTGCAACACATGTTGAAGAAAGGCAAGCCGTTGCGCAACTAAGGCCGCCTGGGCACACCTATTTTCCCGACTTTTTTCAAGAGGACAGCTATGAGACCTGCCTATATCCTGGCCAGCTATCGCACTCCCGGTTGCCGCGCCAATAAAGGAAAATTCAAGGATATGCGTCCCGACGATCTGGCGATCAAAGCCATCAAGGGGCTGCTCGAACGGACGGGCGTCGATCCGGCCACGATTGATGATGTCTATATCGGCTGCTCGTTTCCGGAGGCGGAACAGGGCATGAACGTCGGGCGCATCGCCGCTCTCGGCGCCGGCTTGCCGGTGGAAGTACCCGGTGAAACCATCAACCGCTTCTGCTCGTCGGGCCTGCAAAGCATCGCCCACGCCGCCGAACGGATTATGTGCGGTTTCGCCAACTGCATCATCGCCGGTGGCACCGAATCCATGACCTGTGTGCCGATGGGTGGTTTGAAGTATGCCGCCAATCCGAAGGTCTTAGCGGCCAGAGGGGAAAACTACTCGAACATGGGCATCACCGCCGAACTGGTGGCGGCAAAATACGGTGTCACGCGACAGGCGATGGATGAATTCGCCGCGAAAAGCCATGCCAAAGCGACGGCGGCCATCGACAGTGGCCGTTTCAAGGATGAAATCATCCCGGTCGAGATCGAAGACTGCCGCCTGGTGGGTGGCAAGATGCAAAAGAAGAAAAGTGTCGTCGATACTGATGATGGCGTTCGCCGTGGCACTACCGCCGCTTCGCTCGCCAAACTGCGCCCGGTATTCAAAACCGACGGCGTGGTCACTGCCGGCAACTCGTCGCAGACCACCGACGGTGCGGCGATGACCATGCTGGTTTCGGAAGATTATCTGAAAAAAATCGGCAAGCAGCCCTTTGGCCGTTTCATCGCCTTTGCGGTCAAAGGCGTGCCGCCGGAACTGATGGGTATCGGCCCGATCGAGGCCATCCCGGCGGCGCTGAAGCTGGCCGGTATCACCCAGAACGATCTGCAACTGATTGAGCTGAACGAGGCCTTTGCCGCCCAGGCTCTAGCCTGCATCAATACGCTGGGATTGAACCCGGACATCATCAATGTCAACGGCGGCGCCATCGCTTTGGGGCATCCGCTGGGCTGCACCGGCGCGAAACTGGCCGCCACCCTGTTGCACGAAATGGGCAAGCGCAATCTTCGTTATGGCATGGTGTCGATGTGCATCGGCGGCGGCATGGGCGCGGCTGGTGTTTTTGAGAAACTGTAATCAGACCAACTCGAGGACAAAATCATGAGCAAAAAAATAGTGAGAGGCGGGGAATATCTCGTCACCGAAACCCCCTGCGCCGATATTTTCACGCCGGAAGATTTCAGCGATGAGCAACGCCAGATGGCCAATACCGCTGACCAGTTCATCACCACGGAAATCATGCCGTTAGTGGAGGACATCGACAAGCAGGATTTCCCCAAGGTCATCGCCGGCCTGCGCCGGGCCGGCGAGTTGGGCTTTTTGATGATGGATGCGCCGGAAGAGTACGGCGGCCTCGAACTCGACAAGGCCACCGGCATGGTGGTCAGCGAAAAAATCGCCCGCAGCGGCGCTTTTTCCGTCGCCGTCGTCGCCCACACCGGTATCGGCAGCTTGCCGCTGATCTATTACGGCACCGATGCGCAGAAGAAAAAATATCTGGGCAAACTCATGTCCGGCGAATGGATCGCCTCCTACTGCCTGACCGAACCCGGTTCCGGCAGCGACGCCCTGGGTGCCACGACCTCGGCCATTCTGTCGCCGGATGGCAAGCACTACATCCTGAACGGCACCAAGCAGTTCATCACTAACGGTGGGTTTGCCGACCTGTACACCATCTTCGCAAAAATCGACAAGCAGCATTTCACCGCTTTTCTGGTCGAGCGGAACTTCCCGGGCCTGATCGTCGGCAACGAGGAGAAAAAACTCGGTATCAAGGGTTCCTCGACGGTGCAGATCATCCTCGACAACTGCCAGGTGCCGGTCGAGAACCTGCTTGGCGAGGCCGGCAAAGGTCACAAGATTGCCTTCAACGTGCTGAACGTCGGGCGCTTCAAACTCGGCGCCTGCGTTACCGGCGCCGCTAAGGAGGCGCTGCTTGAAGGTGTCAAGTATGCCAACATCCGTAAGCAATTCAATACTCAGATCGGTCGTTTCGGGGCCATTCAAGAAAAAATCGCCAACCTGGTGGCGGGTATTTTCGCTTCGGAATCGCTGATCTACCGTATGGCCGGCCAGCTCGACGAAAAGCTCGCGACCATCCCGAAAGATATGGCCAATTATTATGAGGAATACCAGCGCGGCATCGAGGAATACGCGGCCGAGTGCGCCATTGCCAAGGTCTTTTGCAGCGATACCTTGGCCGAAGTAGTCGATGAGGTGGTGCAGATCCATGGCGGCTACGGCTTCATCAGCGAATATCCAGCCGAGCGTTTCTACCGCGACGAACGCATCAACCGCATCTTTGAGGGCACCAACGAGATCAACCGCATGTTGATTCCGGGCATGATTCTGCGCAAGGCGATGAAGGGCGAGTTGCCGTTGCAGAAAAAAGCCATGGAAGCCTTTGAACTCCTGATGACGCCGAGCTTCGAGGAATTGGACGACACGGTACTGTTCGCCGCCGAAAAGGCGCTGATCAAAAATCTGAAAACTCTGTTTTTGATCCTTTCTGGCGCTGGTGTGCAGAAATTCAAAGACAAGTTGGCCAACGAGCAGGAAATTCTTATCGCTGCCGCCGACATCGCCATCCAGATTTATGCTCTCGAAAGCACGGTGCTGCGCGCGGAAAAACATTTCGCCAAGGCGACGCCAAAACGCCAGGCGCTCCTGCAGGCGGCGGTCAAGGTTTTTGCCTTTGCCGCCACTGAAACGGCGACCAGCGCCGCCCGTCGTGGCGCTTTCTATGCCGAAGAAGGTGACACGCTGACAATGCTGTTGTCTGGTATCCGCCGTTTTGGTAAATACGATGCCAGTGGTCTTCTTGCCGCTAAACGCCTCTTGGCGCAAACGGCCTTGGAAGAAGAGCGCTACATTTTCAGTTGACAGGAAACAGGTGCCGGAAAACTCTTCTTGTAACCTGTACCACGGAGAGAATGTGATATGATAGACGAGTTATTCGCGGCTATGCCCAAAGAGTATCGCGCCGGAGTTATCAGCCAGCCGATGAGCTATTATTTCTCCATCGGCGACAATAAAAAAACGGTGCGGCTGGACAGCGAACGGGCAATCATTGAGGATGGAAAAACTCTTGATACCGCCGATTGCGTGTGCAAAACCAGCGGCGAATTTTTTGCCAGAATCTGGCGGGACGGCTACCGCCCCGGTGTCATGGATTTTATGAGCGGCAAAATAAAGTCCAATGATCCGGCAGCGCTGGAGACTTTTCTCCGCTGTTTCGGCAAAGCTTAAAGGGGAGGAAACACGGAGTGGAAGGACATACCACTTGTATCAAAGTGCGCGGCTACCATACCGATTTTTATGGACACGTCAACAACGCCCGCTATCTTGAGTTTTATGAGGAAGATCGTTGGGCCTGGCTCGACAAAGTCATTGACCTGGCGAGCTGGGCGAAAAAGGGCCTGAGCTTGGCCGTCGTCAATATCAACGTCAGTTACCGCCGACCGGTTTTTTGGGGATCGACCATCGAGGTGCGCAGCCGCCTTGAGCGGATCGGCGGTCATAGCGCCACCCTGCGCCAAGAAATTGTTCTGGCCGGTACCGACCAACTGGTCTCCGATGCTCTGGTGACCTTTGTCATCACCGGCAAAGATGGCAAAGCGCTGCGTATGGATGCCGATGTGGAGGAACTCCGGGAATTGATGTCGATGATGAAAGCGATGTCGAGTCCGAGTGACAAGCGGTCAGATCCGAAAAGACCGGTATAAACGCTGGCTGAAATATTGTTGGGGATTATGAGCTGGCAAACCAAAAACACGAGAGGAGAGAAATGAAGAAAACACTGTCTTGCCTGGTGGTGATGTCTCTGTTCGCAGCCGGTTCGGCCTTTGCTTCCGGGTATCGCATCCCAGAACAATCGGTGGATGCCGTCTCGAAAGCGGGCGCCAATATCGCGTCGGCCAGCTCGGCGGATGCCGCCTACTACAACCCGGCTGGCGCCGCCTTGCTGCGAGATGGCTGGCTGACGAATATCAACTTCAACTATATCCACCTGACCAAGGTCAAATATACCGATAACCGCTCGCCGCTGTACAACGCCGAATCGCGTAATGAAAATTTCCTGCTGCCGACCATTTTTGTGCTGTCGCCAAAATTCAACCCTGGAATAGGCAATTTTCGCGCCGGCTTTTCCATAACCGCGCCCTATGGCCTGGCCAAGCGTTGGGACGACCCGTTCCCCAAAACCTTCGCGGAAAAATTCTCGGTCCAGGTTTTTGACATCAACCCCACTCTCAGCTACGAGATCATTCCCGATAAGTTGGCGATAGCGGGAGGGTGGCGCGTTCTCTATGCCAAAGCGACGGTCATGAGCAACGGCACGGTCGATCGAGCAACAGGTATCACCGCCAGCCGCTATATGGATGGTGACACCACGGAATGGGGTGGCTGGAATGTGGGCCTTGATTGGAAACCGACCAAGGAGTCGAACCTGGCCGCCACCTACCGCTCCCATGTCGATCTCGACTACGATGGCCACGCTATCCTGAACACCAACTATCCTCCTGGTAATCCCACCAACCACGTTACTACCAGTGGAAACGTGACGGTGCCGGCGCCGGCGGTTCTCGCTATCTCTGGTTCTTACACCTTCTTTGACAAATTCACCGTCGAGCTGACCTGGGACCGGACCTTCTGGTCGAAATTCGACAATCTGGATTTCCAATACGACAAAACGATCTACAATCCAGTTCTGCACCAGGCTTTCAACACGCCAGTGAACAAGGATTGGGATGACAGCAGCGCCTACCGTCTCGGCCTGAAATACGCCGTCAACCATCAGTGGACGCTGATGGCCGGTATCGCCTACGACGAAAGCCCAGCGCCTGATGAAACCCTCGGTTTCGAGTTGCCGGATGCCAACGCCGTGCTGGTTTCGCTGGGCGCCCGCTACGCCATCACCGACAATATGGAAGTCGGATTGGGCCTGCTGTACGATAAAAAAGATACCCGTTCGGTACGCAACGACACTATCAACGGTACGTTTACCAACGAAGCCGCCTTACTGGTGAGCGCCGGATTTCAGTATCGCTTCTGATCGCTGCACCATCTCCTGAATGTCCGATGCCGCGCCGCTTCCCAACCGGGGAACGGCGCGGTGTCGTTTCAAAGCTTCTTTTTTCTCAACATACGGAGCGTACCATTATGCGCGGACGAATGGTTTTCCTTATCATGACACTGCTGGCCATGGCGGTTCCGGCTTTGGCGGGAACAGAAACGGTTGAAGTCCTTGGCGTGCAATTCCCCAAAGAAAAGGTGATTGACGGGAAAACACTGCACCTGAACGGCGTCTCCTATCTGAAAAAATTCGGCATGGTCAAGGTATACGCCGTCGGCTTGTATCTGGAACATCCCAGTCACGACCCAGAGACGGTGATTTCCTCCCAGCAGATGAAGTATATGCTGACCCACTATCTGACGAATAAGGCCACGGCAAAAAAACTCCAGGAAGGCTTCATCGAACTGATGGAGGAGAATAACCCCAAGGCCATGGTCGAGGCCAACCGCAAGGATATTGACACCTACGCTTCCTGGCTGAACAGGGATATGGCGCCAGGATTGATCTCGGAATCCCTGTACGTTCCAGGAAAAGGATTGACCCTGATATATCAGGGGGAGGCCAGGGGAACCATCGGCGGCGAGACTTTCGCCGAGATGTACTACCGATATAATGTCGGCGAAAAGGCGGACAAAACCATCCGCGAGGGTCTGCTCGGTCTGTAAACGTTGCTGGCTTCGCTTTCCCGTCCAGCTTTGTTATTGTGCCCATGTTGGCCTCCTTCGCCACGGTCAACCGCTTTGCCTCGCGGTTACAGTCCGTGATGGCGCGCGGAGGTGTTATGCCCCATCCGGCATGTTTATGCCGCAGAATACGAGGCTGATTGTGTGATCGATGAGAGACCTTTCCAGTTCGTCAGTTATTTTTATACCGAGACCCGCATTAAGCATGGGTTCTGCGGAGAATATGTAGTCACAAAGTCCCATGACGGAGAGAAAAAGATACAAAGGCTCAATCGGCCTGAAAACGCCTTTGGCCGTACCTTCGGCAATGATGTGCTCGTAAAATGTCAGCATCCTGTTGACGAAGCTATTGCTAAGCCTTTTCTGCAATTTCTGATCTTCGGTCAGCTGAAGTTCGGTCATCAAGCGGTTAATGTAGGGGTGCGCATGAAAATTCCGGATAACTCCTTTGATATGGATTTCCAGCTTTTTTTTCGGATCAATGTTCAGTTCGAGCAGTTTTTGCAGTGGATCGCCCCAAATTGCGGCTACCCTCTCAAAAAGGGCCAGCATCAACTCGTGCTTTCCACCGAAGTGATAGCGGACCATAGCCTGATTGATGCCCGCGCGCGCGCATATGTAATTCATCGAGACCGGCAAGCCGCGCGATTCAATGAGCACCTGATGGGCGGTGGTGAGCAGCGCTTCCCTGCCATCAAATTTCTGTTCGGAAACAGGCCGCCCTGGTCTTCGTCCGGGATTCTCGGTTTTTTTACTTGCCGATCCCCGTGTCACGGCGTTCTTCATTTTCAAAGTGTTGGCCATCGTGGATTATCTCGTATCATGTCAACTTTCTTGCTTATTGTTATTTCCGGGGGAACCATTCAGTCTATCTTGCCGACGTATCCGGCGTCAAGTACGTGGTTGTGACAGTACGTGGTTGTGACCATGGGTATTGGCGGCGGCATGGGTACAACTGGCCTGTTTGAAGTCTGCTGATAATATAAAATAACCATTGATTTAATATTAGTGTCTGTGTAAGTTGGTCTCAGATGGAGTCTGGACATCAATGGCCGATCATTCAAAGAGAAGGGAAAAAGCATGTTGAATCAATACCAGGGAGGCTCTTATCTGTTCGGGGCCACCGATCCGAAGGATGTCTTGACCTCGGAAGATTTAAGCGACGAACACCGCATGATTGGCGAGACGGTGACGCGCTTCGTCGCCGAAAAAATCCTGCCGCGCATGGATGAAATCGAGGAGAAAAAAGCGGGTTTGATGCGTGAACTGATCGCCGAATCGGCGGAGCTTGGTCTTTTGGGCGCAGATGTTGCCGAGGAATACGGCGGCATCCAGTCCGGCATTGTCTGTTCCACCGTCATCGCCGAAAAAATCGGTTGCAGCGGCTCGTTCTCGTTGGGATCGGGCGTTTGCGTCGGCATCGGCGCCCTGCCCATCGTTTATTTCGGCAACAAGGATCAGAAAAGCCGTTACCTTCCCGACATCGTTTCGGCGAAGAAGATCCCTGCCTACGCCCTGACTGAATCGGACGCCGGCAGCGATGCCATGTCGATCAAAACCAAGGCGGTTTTGAGTGAAGATGGCAAACATTTTATCCTCAGCGGCAGCAAGTGCTTCATCTCCAACGCCGGCATTGCCGATTTGTTTATCGTTTATGCCAAGATCGATGGCGAACAATTTTCCGCCTTCATCGTTGACGTCACCGAAAGTGTCAGCACCGGCCCGGAAGAGCACAAGATGGGCATACGCGGCTCATCGACGTGCATGGTCTATTTCGACAAGGTCAAGGTGCCGGTGGAAAACCTCCTGCATTTACCGGGCAAGGGCCATCATGTTGCCTTCAACATCCTGAATTTTGGCCGTCATCATATTTCCGGCAACGCGCTGGGGGTGATGAAATACGCGCTCGACCTGGCCGCCGCTTACGCCAATGAGCGTAAACAATTCAAAACGCCGATAGCCAAATTCGGCATGATCAAAGAAAAATTGGCGGAAATGGCCGCGAGCATTTATGCCGCCGAAAGTGTCGTCTACCGCAACGGCGGCATGTTGGAAGCGCGGGTGGAGAGCCTCAACCTGAGCGGCGACAATGCCGGGCAGATTCTTGCCAAGGGCATTGAAGACTATGCCATCGAATGCTCGCTGGAAAAGGTTTTTGTCACCGAAGTCGAGGCTTACGTCGTCGATGAGGCGGTACAAATCCACGGCGGCTACGGTTTCATCGCCGATTACCCGGTCGAGCGCCTCTATCGCGACGCCAGGGTACACCGCATTTTCGAGGGCACCAACGAAATCAACCGCACGCTGGTGGTGACGACGCTGCTGCGCCGGGCTGACGCTGACGTTCTGCCGCTGCCGAAAAGCATCGAAGCGGTGATGGCCCGCGTCAAGTCTGGCGATATGCCGGCGCGACACGATGAGGGTGACTTGGTGCAAGGCTTCAAAGATGTCTTCTGCTATACCCTTGGCCTGGCCCATCAGCGTTACGGCGAGGCGCTGACGAAAGAACAGGAGACTCTGGGCTGCCTGGCCGACATCGCCATTTATGCCTACGCCGGGGAATCGGTCTGGGTGCGGACGCAAAAAGCCGTGGCGGCAGGCGGGCAGAACCTGAGCCACAAACAGAATATGACGACGCTCTTCATCCACACGGCGGCGGAGCAGGTGGCCTTGGCGGCCAGGGAAGTCGTCGCCTCGCTGGCCAGCGGTGAAGAGATGGTGGCCATGTTCGCTGGTCTCGCTAATCTCCTAAGATATGAAAGGATCAATATTTTCGTTCTACGGCGGAACATTGCGGCGGTCATTTCGCAAGCCGGCAAGTATGTGTGTTGAAGTAATATAAAATAAACATTGATTTAATATTTGTGTCTGTGTAAGTTGGTTTCAGATGAAGTCTGGACGTCAATGGCCATTGAGCTGGATGTGAGACAAACTTTGAGTTGGATGTAAGACTATGGCTGATCTATTGAATGACCGTGACCTCAAGTTTCTGCTTTACGAATTTCTCGATACCGCCGATCTCGTCGCTCGCGAACGCTACCGCGAACACTCGCGGGACGTTCTTGATGCGGTTCTGGAAACCGCCCGCACCATTGCCAGGGAGCGTTTCGCACCGCACAACACCAAAGGCGATGCCGAAGAGCCGAAATACGACGGCTCAAACATACGCATGATCCCGGAAACCAAGACGGCCTGGGATGCCTTTGCCGAAGCCGGCTTTCTTTCAGCCCACTGGGATGCGGCGGAGGGGGGCCTGCAATTACCCGAAGTGGTGCTGCGGGCAGCGATGGCCTATTTCAATTCGGCCAACACCGCAACCGCCGCCTATCCTTTCCTGACCATCGGAGCGGCCAATCTGCTGCGCGCTTTCGGCACCCCGGAGCAAAAGTCAACCTGGCTGGCGGCGATGGGCGATGGCCGCTGCGCCGGCACCATGGCCCTGACCGAACCGGGGCAAGGGTCGGCGCTGGCCGACATCAAGACCTATGCCGTCGAGGCTGGCGACGGCAGCTACCGTGTCTTCGGCCAGAAGATGTTCATCTCAGGCGGCGATCAGTGCCTTACCGAGAACATCGTGCATATGGTACTGGCCCGGGTGAAGGGCGATGCGCCAGGCGTGAAGGGCATCTCGTTGTTCCTGGTGCCCAAACGCCTGGCTGGCCCTGACGGCAGCCTGGGGGAACGAAACGATGTCGCTTTGGCCAGCCTCTTGCACAAGATGGGCTGGCGCAACACCACATCGACGGCGCTCTCCTTCGGTGATAAGGGCGGGGCGGTGGGCTATCTGCTTGGCAAGCGGGGGCATGGCCTGGCCCACATGTTCCAGATGATGAACGAGGCCCGCATCGGTATCGGTCTCTTCGCCGCCTGCATCGCCTACCGCGGCTTCCTGCTTGCGCTCGAATACGCCCGCGAGCGGCTCCAGGGGCGGCTGCCTTCGTGCAAAGATCCTCTATCGCCACAGGTGCCGCTCGTTGCCCACGCCGACATCCGCCGTTTGCTGCTCGCGCAGAAGGTGGTGGCCGAGGGGGCGCTGGCGCTCTGCCTCTACGCCTCTTCGCTGGTCCAGGATAGGGACACCCACCCCGACTCTGCCTGCCGCCAGCAGGCCGAACGCCTGCTCGATTTCCTGACGCCGATAGTAAAGTCCTGGCCGGCGAAGTATGGCTGCCAGGCCAACGATATGGCGATCCAGGTGTTCGGCGGGTCGGGCTACACCCGCGATTACCCACTCGAACAACTCTACCGTGATCAACGGCTCAACCCGATTCATGAGGGCGTCGAGGCCATCCATGGGCTAGATATCCTCGGGCGCAAGGCGGGCATGCAGGGTGGCGCTTGCTACGCCGCTTTCCGCCAGGCGGTGAACGAGACGCTGGCAGAGTCTGTGCCCGGCGACCAGCAAGCTAAGGGCATTGCCAGCCTGCGAACGGCGCTGGCCGCAAGTCTCGAGCGTCTCGACGAAGTGACGGCATGTCTCTTGGATCTGCAACAGCGCGACCCCGACCGGGCGCTAGCCAATGCCACTATTTATCTCGACGCGACGGGCCGCATCGTCATGACCTGGATCTGGCTCAAGCAGGCACTGATCGCCGTTCGAGCGTTGGCAGCCGGGGCAGGATCGGATGCCGATTTCTATCGCGGCAAGGTGCAGGCCGCACGCTATTACGGCGAGTGGGAGCTTCCCGCCGTCAAACATCAATTTGACCTGCTGGCCAGCTTTAACTCGATACCGCTGGATATGCAGGACACCTGGTTCTGAACTGAGAGGAAGCTATGAGCAATCTCGTTACTTGGCGGCAAGACGGCGGATTCGCCGTCGTCACCATAGACAATCCACCGGTCAACGCCTTGTCGAAAGCGCTTCGTCAAGGACTTCTCGATACCTTCACGCAAATCCGCGACGATGTTTCGGTTCGCGGCGTGGTACTTCTTTGCGCGGGCCGTACCTTCGTTGCCGGTGCCGACATCCGGGAATTTTCCGGGGATAATCCGGTCGAGGTCGATCCCAACGTTATCCACGATTTGATCGAGCACCTTGGCAAGCCGGTGCTGGCCGCGATTCATGGCACGGCCCTGGGCGGCGGTTTCGAGCTGGCACTGGCCTGCCACTATCGCATTGCCTTGGCCAGCGCCCGGGTTGGTCTGCCGGAGATTACTTTGGGCGTCGTTCCAGGGGCCGGCGGCACCCAGCGCTCGGTGCGCCTGATGGGAGTCCGTCCGGCGCTTGAGTTGATGCTTTCCGGTGCGCCGATTGCCGCAGCGGAAGCCATGAAAAAGGGTCTGATTGACGAGATCGCCGAGGGCGACCTGCTGACCGCCGCCAAGGAATTCCTCTCCCGCCAAGCGGCGGGCGGCGATGCAACGCGGCGTGCCAGCGAGCGGCCCGTGGGCGATGCCGAAACCGCGCTGGCCGAAATTGAGCGAGTCCGTCAGGAACTGCTTGGCAAATCGCGGGCGCCTTTGGCGGCGTCGCGCATCGTCGATTGCGCCATCGCGGCTGTCGAGAAACCCTTTGCCACGGAGCTGGAATTCGAGCGTCAGCAGTTCCTGGAAAGCGTCCAATCGCCCGAATCGGTGGCGTTGCGCCACATCTTCTTCGCTGAGCGCGAGGCGGCGCGGATACCCAATCTGCCACCGGAAGTACAAAAACGCCCAATTACCAAAGTCGGGATCATTGGCGCCGGCACCATGGGCGGCGGTATCGCGATGAATTTCCTCAATGCCGGCATTCCCGTCGTCCTCCTCGAAATCAAGCAGGAGGCGCTTGACCGCGGTATCGACATCATCCGCCGCAATTACGAGATTACCCTGACTAAGGGAAAGCTCACTCAGCAACAGTTTGACGCCAGGATGGCGCTGCTCGCCGGCACCCTGCAATACAGCGATCTGGCCGACTGCGATCTGGTGATCGAGGCGGTCTTCGAGAATATGTCGATCAAAAAAGAGGTGCTGGAAAAACTCGGCGGCCTCTCTAAGCCCGGCGCCATTATCGCCACCAACACCTCCTCGCTCGATGTCGATGAACTTGCCGCCGTTACCGGCCGCTCGCAGGACGTGGTTGGTATGCACTTCTTCAGTCCGGCCAACGTCATGCGCCTCCTGGAGGTGGTACGGGGCGCCAAGACGGCTCCCGATGTGCTGGCCACGGTCATGGAGCTGGCCAAACGCATCGGCAAGACCGCTGTGGTTTCGGGTGTCTGCTACGGCTTCATCGGCAACCGCATGTTCGAAGGCTATTTGCGTGAAGCCGAATTGCTGCTCATGGAGGGGGCGACGCCGGCGCAGGTGGATCAGGCGCTCGAGTCCTTCGGCATGGCCATGGGGCCGCACCGCGTCATGGACTTGGCGGGTATCGACGTCGGCGCCAAGGTGCTGATCGAGCGCAAGAAGACGGGCGGCCTCCCAGCTGATCCCGCCTATCGCTCGGTGATCCAGACCCTCCACGAACTCGGTCGCAACGGCCAGAAAACTGGTGCCGGCTACTACCGTTACGAGGGGCGCAAGGCTATCTCCGATCCGACGGTGGACGACATCTGCGCAAAGCTCGCGGCGCGTTACGGCGTCGTACGGCGCAGCGATATTTCCGCCGAGGAAATCGTCAAGCGTTGCCTGTATCCGCTTATCAACGAAGGGGCCAAGATTCTCGAGGAGGGTATTGCCTTCCGCGCTGGCGATATCGACGTGGTGTGGACCAGCGGCTATGGCTTTCCCGCCCGCATGGGCGGGCCCATGCATCAAGCCGATGTCATCGGTACCGCCGCCATTCTCGACGGTATGGCCGCTTTTGCCCGCCGCTTTGGCAACCAGTACGGCTACTGGCAACCGGCGGCGCTCCTGCAAAAACTGGCCGCATCCAACCGCGGATTCGCCGATTGCTGAGACCTCCACACCAACCACACTATCAGGAGAGCATCATGAGAGAAGCTGTCATCGTATCCACCGCCCGCACCCCGATCGGCAAGGCCTTTCGTGGCGCTTTCAACAACACCAAGTCACCGACGCTCATGGCCCATGCCATCAACCATGCGGTAGCGCGGGCCGGCGTCGAAGGAAAAGAAATCGAGGATGTCGTCATCGGCTGCGCCCTCAACGCCGGAACGGCTGGCGTCAACATCGGTCGGCTGGCGGTGCACGCCTCCGATCTGCCCGTCACCGTCGCCGGGCAGACCATCGACCGTCAATGCTCGTCTGGCTTGATGGCCGTTGCCACGGCGGCAAAGCAGATCATCGCCGATGGTATGGACATCACCGTCGCTGGCGGCCAGGAGAGCATCTCATTGGTCCAGAATCGCTGCTTTGAATGGTGGTACGCCGACGAGGACCCTGCTGTCATCCGCCGTGTCGAGCATGCCTATATGCCCATGGTGGCGACCGCTGAGTTCGTCGCGAAAAAATACGGCATCAGCCGTGAGGCGCAGGATCGCTATGCGCTGGAATCCCAGCGGCGGACGGCAGCGGCCCAGGCAGCCGGGCGCTTCGACGCCGAAATCGTGCCCATGGCGACCAGCATGGCTGTGGTGGACAAGGAAACCAAGGCAGTCAGCTACAAGGACGTCGTCCTCTCGCGCGACGAAGGCAACCGGCCCGATACAACTCTCGAGAGCCTGCAATCCCTGAAGCCGGTGCTGGATGGCGGCTGTATCACCGCCGGCAACGCCAGCCAGCTTTCCGACGGCGCTTCCGCCTGCGTACTCATGGAATCTCGCCTGGCCGAGTCGCGCGGCCTCAATCCGCTCGGCATCTACCGTGGCATGGTGGCCGCCGGTTGCCCGCCAGAGGAAATGGGCATCGGCCCGATCTACGCCATTCCCAAGCTGCTTGCCCGACACAGGCTTGGCATCGACGATATCGGCCTGTGGGAACTGAACGAAGCATTTGCATGCCAGGCTATTTACTGCCGCGATACGCTGGGCATCGACCCGGAGCGCTTCAACGTCGATGGCGGCGCCATTTCCGTCGGTCATCCCTACGGCATGACTGGCGCCCGCCAAGTCGGACACATCCTTATCGAGGGGCGGCGGCGAGGCGTCAAGTACGTGGTTGTCACCATGTGCATTGGCGGCGGCATGGGCGCCGCTGGCCTGTTTGAAGTCTGCTGAGAAATAAAATAAACATTTATTTAATATTGAAGTCCGTGTAATGTCGCTTCAGATGAAGTCTGGGAACGTCAATGGTCGATCACTTAAAAAGGAGAAGGAAGAATGGAACTCAATACCGGATATACCGAAACCCAACGTGGGATCGCGGGTTTTGTCGAAAGTCTGGCCAAGAAGTATGGACGGCCTTATATCCGTGGTCTCGTGAGTAGTGGCGCGACGTTTCCCGAAGAAATGTGGAACGAAGTTGCCAAGGCCGGCTACCTGGGCATGATTATCCCGGAAGAATTCGGTGGCACGCCAGTGTCTTATGATGACGTGCGGGTCTTCTTCACCGAGATGGGTCGCCACGGTCTGATCACGCTCCATTTTGTCAGCTACTTCATGGACTGCCTGCTGGTCGGCTCTGGCAATCAGGCCATGAAAGAAAAGTATTTGCCCGGTCTGGCTGCTGGTGAATACTGGAGCTTCGCCATCACCGAGCCGTCGGCGGGGACGAACACCTTCAACATGAAGACAAGTGCGGTGCGCGAAGGTTTGGGCTATCGCATCAACGGCCAGAAGGTCTTCATTACCGGCTTCGCGGAATCAAAGTATCTCGTGCTGGTCACCAAGACCGATGTCAAAGGTGAGGGGCCGCGGAAAGACGCATTCAGCCTGTTCGTCATTGATCGCGATGCGCCGGGCGTTTCCTGCACGCCGATGAACCTGGGACTCCATTTTCCCGAAAGACAATACACCGTTTTCTTCGACAACGTCGTCGTCCCGGAGGAGAACCGAATTGGCGACGAAGGCGCGGGACTGGGCATTTTGTTCAATGCGCTGAATCTCGAGCGAATTGTGATCGCGGCGCTGTCGCTTGGGCTGGGCCAGCATGTCTTTGCCAAAGGGGTTGCCTACGCCAAGGAGAGAACATTATTCCGGGGGCCGATTGGCAGCCATCAGGGGGTCCAGCATATGTTGGCCAGGGCTTTCGTCAAGCTTCAGTTGGCAAATCTGGCCAACCGGGAAGCTGCTCTTGCCTTTGACCGGGGCGACAATCAGCGCACGGTGGGGATGTACGCGAATATGGCCAAACTGGCCTGCACCGAAGCCGCGTTTGAGGCGGGTGACGCCGCCTTCCAGGTGCATGGCGGCTCTGGCATCGCGGACGAATGTGATGTCGCCACCATTCTGCCGATGATCAGGACGCTGCGCGTGGCGCCGATCAATAACGAGATGACTCTCAACTACTTGGGCGAAAAGTGCCTTGACCTGCCAAAGAGCTACTAACATGTCAACACATCAACCTGTCGTCGTCGAACGCCTGCCGCTCGGCATCCCAGACACTGCGCTTGGTTTGGTGACGCTGAATCGCCCAGCGCAAAAGAATCCGATTGACTGGGAAACAATCCGCGCCTTACAGTCAGCAATGAACGAACTCGCGACCGATTTCACTGTGCGCGCGATTGCGGTCATTGGTGCTGGCGATGCATTCAGTGCCGGTGGCGATCTCAAAAAGTACATCGAGCTTCAGCGCAATGCCAAAGACTTCCAATCCTTTCTCGACGACTTGCATGCGCTCTTTAATTCTATCCAGTTCGATATAGCCAAGCCAGTCGTGGCGCTTATCAACGGGGTGACGGCTGCTGGAGGTCTCGAACTCGCACTGGCCTGCGACGTCGTTTATGCCGCCGCCGATGCACGCATCGGTGATGGCCACCTGAATTTTGGGCAGATGGGTGGCGGCGGCGTGCTCACGCGCTTGCCAAGGAAGGTTTTTCAGAACTTCGGTCGCGAGGTGATGTTCACTGGCGCCTTCCTGCCGCCGGAACCGTGGATGCAGGCCGGGCTGGTCAATCGCATTCTGCCTGGTCGCGGCGAACTGATCGCCGCCGCGGTCTCGTTTGCCGAGGCGGTGGCAGTCAAAAGCCCGCTGTCGGTCGCCAACATGAAAAAGACCATGAACCGGAACCGCGAAGTGCCCTTTCATGAGGCGATCGCCAGCGAAATTGCGGTTACCCACGAGTATTGCCTGACAAGTCACGACGCGCCGGAAGGGCTCAATGCCTTCACCGAAAAGCGTCGCCCACGATTCGTGGGGCGTTGAATAAAACTCATCTTTTTTCATGCCCATGAACGAAAACTCGATGTTGGAAAATCTATTCACCCTTCGCGGTCGCCTTGCCCTGGTAACCGGAGCGTCCTCCGGTATCGGCCTGCACGCCGCCGGGGTTCTGGCCCGAGCGGGTGCCAAAGTCGTGCTGGCGGCCCGCCGGTTGCAAGCTGTTCAAGCAGCCGCTGCTGAAATCGCCGAGCAATGCGGGGATGCCAAAGCTGCGCATGGCATCCATATCGACCTTAACCACCTAGAGACCATTCCAGTCGCCTTTGACGAAATTGAGCGGGTGTTTGGACAGCCGCCCAATATATTGATGAACAATGCCGGTATCATCAATTTCGCCAAGTTCTTGGACCATGACGACGAAGCGGTAGCTCGCATCTTTGCCACGAATCTCAATGGCAGCTTTGCCGTTGCCCGCGAGGCCGCGCGCCGCATGGTCGGGGCGGGTGGAGGATCGATCATCAACGTCGCTTCGACCGCCGGCCTTCGCACGCCAGGCTACCTTTCCGCATACGGGGTTTCCAAGGCCGGATTGATACAGCTTACGCAAATCATGGCCTTGGAACTCGCGAGCAAGAAAATACGAGTCAATGCACTATGCCCCGGAAACTTCGTTACCGAAATGCATCAAGTGTTTACCGAACACAAGGTAGATGACGGTATCGTCAAACGAATACCCCAGCGGCGCCTGGGAAACCCGGACGACCTTGACGGGCCTCTTCTCTTGCTCGCTTCGGATGCAGGCCGCTACATGACCGGCGCCGTGATCACTGTTGACGGTGGACAAACGCTGAGTTGGCTTTAGACATTTTCGCACAATTTGTGTGCTATCGCTTGTGCGGGGGCTTGTCAAACCACAAACAGATTCGCCCTTTGGCAAGTTCAGGGTGAATATTTGCCTGAGCAGTATTAAACATCTAGTTGTTTTACATAACATAAAGGGAGACGGATACTATGGAACGCTGGAAATCGATGATAGACGCCGACCGGAGTCGCATGTATAAGGAGCAGGGGCTGTGGAAGGATGATGACACGGTTCTCTCGCATTTCACTCGCAATGCAGCGCGCAATCCCGATAAGGTTGCGATCGTTGATTACCGGCAAGGGAAGGGAAAACGATCCATTACCTATGCGGCCCTTGACCAGGCTCGTCGTGCCTGGGCTACGTATTTCGTTTCTCTGGGGGTGGAGCGCGGCGACGTGGTGTCGTTCCAGCTCCCCAATTGGTGGGAGCATGCTGGAATCTATCTTGCTTGTCTAACAATCGGCGCTGTCTCCAATCCACTGATGCCCATCTTCCGGGAATTGGAGTTGGAGGTCATGCTGAAGCTTGGGAAAACGCGGATATTTATCACTCCTGTCGAGTTTCGCGGCTTCCGGCATGACCTCATGGCGGCAGAGCTGAAAAAACGTTTGCCAACACTTGCTCACGTTCTCACTGTTGATCACTTGCATGAGCATCTTTCCACTGACAAGAGCCACGATGAGGCATGGCAGCCGTCAGCCGCTGATGACGTAGTCCAGTTGCTCTATACGTCCGGCACGACTGGTGTGCCCAAAGGCGTCATGCATACCGGTAACACGCTCTTCAGTGGCATACGCTCATTTATCACAAATTTGCAGTTAAACGAGAACGAAGTCGTCTTCATGGGATCTCCGCTCGGACATCAGACTGGTTTCCTCTATGGGATGATTCTGCCGCTGGTGCTCGGTGGTCAGGCTGCCTTTGTCGATATTTGGGATGCCCGCCGGGCCATTGATATCATGGAAGCCGAGCGAGCGACCTTTACCATGGCATCGACGCCTTTCCTGACGGATCTCGTGAATCCATCGCTGACGCATGGACGCGACATCAGCGCCTTCCGAATTTTCATTTGTGGCGGCGCGCCGATTCCTCGCGAGCTCGTGCAAAAAGGCAATGAATTGCTTGGAGCCAAAATTCTTTCGATTTGGGGTATGTCCGAAGTTGGCATTGCCACTATGGTTCGTTTGGACGACCCGCCAGAGCGCGCCTTTATGAGCGATGGTGTAGCACTGCCGGGTTATGAGGTTCGAGCAGTGGCGCCTGATGGCACGCCGGTTCCGGCAGGCGAGGAAGGTGAGCTTCAGACACGAGGACCTGCCGTCGCGGTGGGATACCTCGAACGACCAGATTTGTATGAAATGGATGCCGAAGGCTGGTTCAGCTCTGGGGATCTCGGAGTGTTCGATGCCAATGGCTATGTTCGCATTTCGGGGCGAAGCAAGGACATCATTATCCGGGGCGGCGAGAATGTCCCGGTCGTCGAAGTCGAGATGGCACTTCTCAAGCATCCGGCTGTGCACGATGTCGTGGTTGTGGCCATGCCCGACGAACGATTGGGTGAACGCGGTTGCGCTTTCGTAGTTCCAGCGTCCGATGCGAGCTTTACCCTGGCAGAAATGCAAGCTTATTTAAGTTCGCTTGGCATGGCAAAAAACTACTGGCCAGAACACATTGAACTGGTCACTGACTTGCCGCGCACGCTGACCGGAAAGGTCCAGAAGTTCTTGCTGCGAAAGCGGGCGGCGGAGATCACAAGAGGAGAGCGGAATGGGGGAAATTAACAGAACAGCCGTAGCCGGCATAGGGTATACGGATTTCAGCCGGAACTCGGGGCGAAGCGTGGAGAGACTGGCTCTCGAAGCGATCGAGGCCGCCGCCGCGGATGCTGGCATCGCCGCATCCAAGATTGACGGCCTCGTGACTTACGGCCTTTGTGACACGAGTTACACGGGCGTGCTCGCGACCGGGCTTGGCTTAAAAGAGCTGAACTATTTCGCCGATTATTCCGCTGGCGGAAATGTTGCGTGTGCCGTGGTTCTTCAGGCCGCGATGGCCGTAGCAACAGGGCAGGCAAATTGCGTGGTCGCCTACCGCGCGTTGAATGGCGCCACCGGCATACGGTATGGCGGCAGCGGCTGGAGCGAAATGATGGCGACCACGGGCCTCCTGTCCGATGCCGAGCCTCAATTCCTCGATACCTGCGGGATCACGATGCCGGCTCAGCACTATGCGTTGCTGGCCCGCCGGCACATGGCAAAGTACGGCACCACGAACGAAGATTTCGCGGCGGTCGCCATGACATGCCGCGAACACGCCGCGAAAAATCCGCGGGCGCAGATGCGTAAGCCCATGACTTTGGACGATTATCTGGCGTCCATGTGGATTGCCGAGCCGTTTCGTCTTCTCGACTGCTGCCTGCAAAGCGACGGCGCCTGCGCCGTGCTGGTAACCAGCTTGGATCGAGCACAGCATCTCCAGCAGAAGCCGGTGCGGATATTGTCGGGCGCGGTGGGTGGGAGTCCGCGCGCGCGCGGCGTCATGTGGACGAACTTCGCCGACGAACATGCCGAGTGCTACGCCACCGCCCTCGCCGACGGTTTGTTCCGGCGAGCGGGCGTTACTCGCAGCGATATGGATTTTGCGCAACTCTACGACTGCTTTACCTACAGTGTCATCGCGCAGCTTGAGGATTTTGGCTTCTGCAAAAAAGGAGAGTCGGGGGCATTCTTCCGCGAGGGCCGCGCTGGTTTGCAGGGCGAACTGCCTGTCAATACTGGTGGAGGATTGTTGTCGGAAGCCTATATCCATGGCCTCAATTGCGTCGTCGAGGCGGTTGACCAACTGCGCGGAAACGCTGGCGAGCGGCAGATCCCCGGTGCGGAGCTGGGCCTCGTAACCGCCGGCGGCGCCGCACATTCGGGAAGCGCGCTTATTTTGGGAGTTCAATGATATGCAAAATAACACTGTTGTTAGCCAGATGCCGCAACCTGTTCCGAATTCGCTGACCAAACCCTATTGGGATGGATGCGCTCAAGGGCAGTTGCGGGTTCAACGTTGCGAGCATTGTCAAAAGCTTCGTTTCTACCCGGCTGAAAGCTGCCCTTCCTGTGGGACTCTCGGCGGCACATGGATCAACACGAGCGGATTGGGAACGATCTATAGCTGGATCGTTGTGCATAAAAATCCGGATAACTACTGGCGTACACGGGTTCCCTATGTGTCCGCCATAGTTGAACTGGATGATCAACCGCATCTCTACATGCCGGGCCTGCTTACCGACATAGACCCCGGCTCGGTTCGCGCCGGTATGCCGGTAAAGGTTTGGTATGAGCCAAGCGGTGACGGCAAAGCGCTTCCACGGTGGAAGCCGGCAGGAGTTTCGATCAAATAGCAGAACAACAGACGCCTCTGGTGAGGGCTACGATCTCGCTCTATTCTATCGCCTCAAGGGCCTGACCACCCACGGCGGCAATGGCCCGGTATGGCCGCAAATGGCCTCTTGACTTCAGCGAAAAACAAGATAACATAACGTCTTTGTTTTTTACTTGGTTCTGTCACCATTAGCGCCATCCGTCGATCAAAGGAGAAAATTCGTGGCCAATCATAAATCAGCCGAAAAAAGAAATCGTCAGTCGCAGGCGCGGCGCGCGCGCAACCGCATGAACAAATCACGGATGAAAACCGCCATTCGCGATGTCAACGAGGCGGTGATTGCCGGTTCCCAGGAGAACGCGGCGGAGATTCTGCGCAAGACGATTTCCGTCATCGCCAAAACCGCCGCCAAGGGCACCATCCACAAGAAAAATGCTTCGCGGCGGATTTCCCGGCTGACGAAAAAGGTCAATGCCATGGCCGCAACAGCCGCGGAAGCGTAAGCTGCCGCACCGTATGTTTTCGTTTCACCCACAGGCCACGGAATCGCCCGATTCCGTGGCCTGTGTTGTTTGATGTGTTTGATGCCTTTCTCCGGGCGCTTCGCCCCACCCGCCGGTTTTTGGGGACGGATGCTCATGTTCTGACGTCTTCAGAGTCTTTCTATGTCTGACCAACTGTTTTTTCCAGATGCCACACGATTTCAGGAACTGGCTGCCAAGCACCGTCTGGTGCCGGTGGCCACGGAAATCGTCGCCGACCTCGATACGCCCTTGACCCTGTTCGCGAAAATGAGCGAGGGTTATGGCGATAAATTTCTTTTTGAAAGCATGGAGGGCGGCGAAAAATGGGGCCGTTACTCGTTCATCGGTTGCGACCCGCTGCTGTCTTTTACCAACCAGGGCGACAGCATCACTATCAGTGAAGGCGGCGACGAAAAAATCCGCCGTTTTACCGACCAGCCGCTACCGGCCCTGCGCCGGTTGCTGGCCGAACTTGCCGCCGCCGAAGTGCCCGGCCTGCCGCGTTTCTGTGGTGGGCTAGTCGGCTACCTCGGTTATGATGTGGTACGTTCTTTAGAGAATTTGCCCGACAGCCGCCCGCCTCTCCCTTACGCCGATGCCGCCTTTATCGTGCCGCGCCTGGTTCTCGTGCACGACAGCCTGCGTCAGAAAGCGACCCTCATCTGCTGGACACGGCTGGCTGGCCCTGACGACGCGGCGGCGGCCTATAACGACGCGATCAACCGCCTGCGCGAGTTAATTGCTCGGCTGCAAGGGCCGCTGCCCGCTCATTGCCGCGAAGAAAGCCACGCGCCGATGGCCAAACCGGAATTCGCCGCCAATATGACGCCGGACGCTTTCACCGCCATGGTCAAACGCGCCAAAGAGTATATCCTGGCCGGTGACATCATCCAGATGGTGCCGTCGCAGCGCTTTCAAGCCGAAACGACATTGTCACCAATACGTCTTTATCGTGCCCTGCGGCAAATCAATCCCAGTCCCTATCTGTTTTTTCTGCAATTAGGCGAGACGACACAGATCGGCTCATCGCCGGAAATTCTCGTGCGGCTGACTGGCAACGAGATTGAATTGCGCCCGATTGCCGGTACGAAAAAACGTGGCGCGAATGAAGCGGAAGACCTGGCGCTCGAGCAAGAACTGCTCGCCGACCCGAAAGAACGGGCCGAACATGTCATGCTTGTCGATTTGGGGCGTAACGACATTGGCCGCGTCGCTCGAGGCGGGACGGTTGAGGTGCGCGATCTGATGGTTATCGAACGCTACAGCCATGTCATGCATTTGGTCAGCGGCGTGCGCGGCAAACTGGCGGCGGGTAAAGATCAGTTCGATGTCGTCGTCGCCTGTTTCCCAGCCGGCACAGTCAGCGGTGCGCCGAAGATCCGAGCCATGGAAATCATCGACGAACTCGAACCGGAACGCCGTGGCCCCTATGCCGGCGCCGTCGGCTATTTCGGTTTTACGGGAGCTATGGATTTCTGCATCACCATCCGCACCATGATCGCCCGTGCCGGCAAATTGTCGATTCAGGCTGGGGCCGGCATCGTCGCCGATTCCGATCCGGCAAGCGAATATCAGGAGACGATCAACAAGTCGATGGCGATGCGGCGGGCGGTGGAACTGGCCGCTAAGGGGTTCTGAATCATGCTTCTCATTATTGATAACTACGATTCGTTCACCTACAATATCGTCCAGACCATGGCCAGTATTCTTCTTGGCGAGCAGCGAGACGAAGAGATTCAGGTACATCGCAATGATGCGATAAGCCTGGATGAAATAGCCAGGCTTTCACCGCGCCGCCTGCTGATTTCGCCCGGCCCCCGCACGCCGCAAGAGGCGGGCATTTCCGTTGCCGCGATTGCCCGCTTCGCCGGCTTTATACCAATTTTAGGTGTCTGCCTCGGACATCAGTCGATAGGCGAGGCTTTTGGCGGCCAGACGGTGCGGGCAGGGCGGTTAATGCACGGTAAGACCAGCCCGATGCACCATGACGGGCGCGGCGTCTTCACTGGGTTGCCCAATCCTTTCGATGGGATGCGCTACCATTCGTTGCTTGTCGATGAAAAAACTCTGCCCGCTTGCCTGGAAGTCACCTGCCGCAGCGACACCGGCGAAATCATGGGCCTGCGCCATAAGAGCCTGGCCGTCGAAGGTGTGCAGTTTCATCCTGAATCAATCATGACGCCGGCGGGTGTCCGCCTGCTGCAAAATTTCATCGACCCGGCCTATCCGGCAATGTTGCGCTGAGAAGAGGACATCATGAATACCAAGGAAGCCATTGGCCAGGTTGTGGCCGGACGCCATCTGTCGGAAGACGACATGCGCGAAGTGATGGACGAAATTATGAGCGGCAACGCCAGTCCAGCGCAGATCGGCTCGTTCATCACCGCTCTGCGCATGAAGGGGGAAACGGTCGATGAAATTACGGGCGCGGTGCGGGTGATGCGGCGCAAAGCCACGTTCGTCGATACCGGCGTCGATACGGCAAACGGCGAAATTCTGCTCGACATTGTCGGCACCGGCGGCGACTGCGCGGGAACATTTAACGTTTCTTCGACCTCGGCCTTTGTCATTGCCGCCGGTGGCGTTATCGTGGCCAAACACGGCAACCGCGCCGTCTCATCGCAATGCGGCAGCGCCGACGTGCTCGAAGCCTTGGGCGTTGACCTGGCCCTGCCAGCGGAAAGAGTTGCCGACTGCATCCGCCGCGTTGGCATCGGTTTTCTTTTCGCACCGCTTTTGCATGGAGCGATGCGCTACGCTATTGGGCCGCGCCGGGAAGTCGGTATCCGCACTATCTTCAACATCCTTGGCCCGATGACCAACCCGGCCGGGACCAACGTCCAGGTCACCGGCGTCTATGAACCTGCACTGACCAAGGTTATAACGGAAGTGCTTGTACGGCTGAAAATGAAACGGACGTTGACAGTCTGCGGTGAATCCGACCAAGGGAATCTCGACGAAATCACCATCACGGGTACCACCCACATCGCTGACGGTCACGATGGCCGGGTCGATTGCTACAAGGTGACGCCGGAGCAATTCGGCATCGAACGCGCGACCCTTGCCGACATCCGTGGCGGTAAGAGCGGCGAAGAGGCGGCGCTACAGGTGAAGGCGATTCTTGGCGGTGAACCAGGCCCGAAGGCCGATATGGTGGCGATGAACGCCGGCACCGCTTTGATGGCGGCGGGCAAGGCGAAAGACATGGCCGAGGGCATCGAACTGGCGCGAAAAATCATCACCTCCGGCGCGGCCTTGCGGAAACTTGAGGAATTGGTGGAGTATTATCGGAAGACTAACTGAACAAACGTGCAACTCTTTGAGATATTGAAAATCTTTAATGATATATTTAAGAAATGATAAATAATTGGCTAAGACGATTTGCTCTTTTTTTAACAGGCTGTTGAAAAAGTAGCGTAATTGCGATGTGAATGGTTGCGAAAAGTTGCTGATATTGTATAGTATTTTTGTTATTTAACTATACGATATTATTAATAATGGGTTCGATATGCGCGGCGTTGAC
>Ga0209629_10000047_pt1 | contig 48481 bp, 35 predicted proteins | sample TergutCu122P5_FD_187286 | JGI IMG/M metagenome (GOLD analysis project Ga0209629, IMG submission 187286) | Cubitermes ugandensis P5 segment gut microbial communities from Kakamega Forest, Kenya - Cu122 P5 (SPAdes) (version 2) | ecosystem: Host-associated > Arthropoda: Insects > Digestive system...
CACTTGTTAAGCGATATTGTCCGGCATCCGACGTAAACGGTATTCTCGGTCAGTTTACTTACACACGCGACAGCCCGGGGATTGGGTATGGAGCGCAAAGTCAAAGAGGGTTACGCCATTATGAGCTTTATAACCTCATACGGCTATGACCGGGAAAATGGCACTAAAATATCGACAATCAACATAGAGGAAGCCGCCATAGTCCGGCGCATATTCAATATGAATTTACATGACGATTATTCGCTAAAGCAAATTTACCGTACCCTCAACGCCGAACAGATACCGAACAAAAAAGGCGTGAAATGGTGTGACAGTTCCGTCAAGGGAATATTAACAATATAATATATGTTGGAAAAGTCCGTTATTCGGTGAATGACGCATGCCGATATTTTGAAACAGAGGGGCAACATGAAGCCGTCATAGACGAAACCTTATTTTATCAAGTACAGGAAAAGATAAACAGGTTACAGAGGGTTGCGCCGACCAAACGCCCAAGCAGCAGCGTAAAGAGGATTTGAAGCTGTACGCCCCCTGCTCGCCACACAGCCAAAGCCGGGGGATTTGCTGGCGTGGCCGGGATGATGTTTGGGAAATCGAGGTTGAAAATTGGGACAAGTGGCGGTATAATTATATGCAGAGTATTTATATACTGTGAGTTTACAATAAATATGGCGAACGAATCACCAAAAAAGTCTACGGATTAGCAAATTATCTCTTGACATGGAGCGCACTCCATAGGCTATTATTATTCTTGAGGTGATTTCAGATGAGCTATTCTGCTGGCGAAGTAGCAAAAAAATTAGGGCTTTCTAAAGATAGTCTGCGATATTATGAAAAAGAAGGACTTTTACCTCTTATAGAACGGGATTCTTCTGGCCATCGTGTTTACTCCGATTTTGATGTCGAGTGGATTTTTCTTATAAGGTGTCTGCGGGATACTGATATGCAGATTTTTATATCAATAACTTAGACTATCGTCCAAACCCTTGATTTACAGGCACTTTCGCGGGATTTGAGAACGAATTTACTACTAACTTACTACGATGGAATGGACTTTGATATGCCTTCAAATCCTTTTGAATGTTTGTAAATCAGCACACATGACCTGACAAGCTGTTATCCCGCATGACGAAACACGTCAAGAATCGGGACACGGTTTAAGAAACCGTACCCCTATTTTATCCGCAAACGAGCAAAAAGTCAAATACTCTATCAAGCAGATAGGCGTTCGATGTTTTACATCGGGCGCCTTTTCCATTTCAAATGAAAGGCGGATCACTATGCACACGATCAAAAACCCCATATCCCCCGGCGAAACCCCCGCGGGCAGCCCCATCAAAAACAGAATGAAAGGAACTGAACCCATGCACAAGAACAATGGCATCCTGAAAAAGCTCGTATCCGGCTTGTGCTGCCTCGTGATGATGGCGGCAACAATACCGGCGTTCGGGCTTACGGCGTCGGCGGCGGACGCCCCGTCGTCCAATCCGAATATCTCACTTTACCCCGGCATGTCATCCTATCTGATGAACTGTGTTTTTCACGGCATCTTTTACGATCTGAATACGGGCAACCCGGTCTATTGCATCGACTCCGAACGCGAGTATACAGACGGAAAAACGGTGCAGGGTTTTCTTGACCCGACCACCGTATTCCCGCCCGACGTGCTGGAAGGGCTGCAAGACCTTCTCATGGCGGGTTATCCGTTCACAACCGGAAACGGCTTGTCCACCCTATACTCGTGGGAATGTACGGCGGACGCCGTTTGGTGCTATACCTATCTGACGATGGGGTACGGGCTTGACCCCGCGCTGCTTTCGCCGGCGAACGGATGGCAAGCCTGTTACGACTATTTTCAAAAGGTGCTGAACGCCGGCCTCAATCACACAAAACCCGATTGGGGCTTGTCCGCGCCCGATGTTTCCCTGACCGAAAGCAGCGGTGCGATGACCGGCCAGACGACGGTCACATTCAATAATCTGCAAGGCGGCTATACGCTCGATACGAGCAAGCTGCCCGCGGACGTGACCGTGACCGGCTATACGGGCGGCAGCGGCGACGTGTTGACGTTTACCGCGCCGGATACTTACGCAGGGCAGACAATAGATTTAAGCGGCGTCCTCGTGGGACATGATACACGCTCCCCGCTGAATCTCGTCTGGTACGACAACACAGACCCCACGTTGCAGAGAATGGTAGGGGTGTACTATACATCCATCGACGTGGCGACCAGCGCGGATATAAGCCTGGATTTCGCGCAATTTCTTTACCCGTACACGGTGAATTATTACCGGGATTCGGTGTCCCCGTCAACCCTGATCGGCTCTTTGAACGGTACGACGCTGTTTGAGGAAGGCCACCAGCTTGCGGACACGGATGTCACCGCGGATTTGGGTTCGGGCTGGATTGACGCCATGATGCCGTTGAGATATGCGGTCAGTATGGTACAGAGTTATTCGGTCATCACGATGGACGCGGCCAGCAACACAGTCGATGTCGTGTACACGCCGGCGCCGACTTTTCCGTACAAGGTCGATTACTACACCGACAGCGTGGATGCGGCGAACTCCCTCGGCTCCGCATATGGCACGACGCAGTTTGTCATCGGCTATCAGCTCACGGAAACCGATGTCACCGCCGACCTCGGTTACGGCTGGATCGACGCGCAGAAGCCTGTGGGCTATGACAGCGGCACGGCGCAAGGCTACCCCGTGATCTCTACGGATATGTTTATCAACACGGTCAACGTCGTATATCCTCGGACGCCGACCTATTCCTACACGGTGAATTATTACACCGACAGCGCGGCCCCGGCGAATCTCATAGGGTTTGCGGATGGGACAACATACTTCACGGCGGGGCGCCAACTCACGCAGTCCGACGTATCGGCTGACTTAGGCGCGGGATGGGCGGACGCGAAGAAGCCCGCGGGCTACGGCAGCAGCGCGGTTCAGGGTTATCCAGTGATCTCCACCGACACAGCGAAAAACACCGTGAATGTCGTGTATCAGAAGGTGCCGACCTATCCGTACAAGGTCAATTATTATACGGACAGCGCAGACCCGGCCAATCAGATCGGGTATACGGATGGGCTGACGCAGTTTGCGGAGGGCTACCGGCTCACGGGCGCGGATGTTTCCGCAGACCTGGGCGCCTCATGGGTTGACGCGCAAAAACCCGCAGGGTATGAAAGCGGGGCGGTACAGGGCTACCCGGTCATTTCATCGGACGCGGCGCAGAATGTTATCAGCGTCGTATACACGAAAACCCCCGTTTACCCTTACGCCGTCAAATACTACAAGGATTCCATATCCGCCGCAAACCTGGTCGGAACGACGGCGGGCATTTCGAGCTTTACGGCGGGTTATCAGCTCACGCAGTCCGACGTGGCGGCTGACCTGGGCAACCGATGGGTTGACGCGCAGAAGCCGGCAGGGTATGACAGCGGCGCGGTTCAAGGCTACCCCGTTATTTCCACCGACCCTGCCACCAACGTCGTCAATGTGGTCTATCCTAAAACGCCGACATATCCCTACACGGTCAAATACTACACGGGCAGCGTGTCCACAGCAAACCTGATAGGCGCCACAGCCGGCAAGACGCAGTTTACAGCGGGTTATCAGCTTACACAGACCGACGTGGCGGCTGACCTGGGCAACCGATGGGTTGACGCGCAGAAGCCGGCAGGGTATGACAGCGGCACGGTTCAAGGCTACCCGGTGATCTCTACCGATGCTGCTACCAACACCGTGAACGTGGTCTATCCCAAAACCCCGGTGTACCCCTACACGGTCAAATATTATAAGGATTCGGTTTCCGATGCCAATTCGCTTGGCAACACGCCGGGCAAAACGAGCTTCACAGCGGGGCATCAGCTTACCGCCGCCGATGTATCAAAGGATTTAGGCACGGGCTGGGTTGATGCGAAAAAGCCCACAGGGTACAACAGCGGCACGGTTCAGGGCTATCCCGTGATTTCGGTCGATCCCACAAAGAACACCGTCACCGTCATTTATCCGAAAACGCCGGTCTATCCCTACTCCGTCAACTACTACAAGGACAGCGTTTCCCCGGATAACCTGATCGGCGCCGCGGACGGTAAAACGCAGTTTACGGCCGGGTATCAACTTACACCGTCCGACGTGGCCGCCGACATGGGCGCCGGATGGGTAGACGCGCAGAAGCCGGCAGGGTACGACGGCGGCGAGGTGCAAGGCTACCCCGTGATAACGGTCGATCCCGCGCGAAACGTAGTAAACGTCGTATATCCGAAAACCCCGCTATACCCATATACAGTCAGGTATTTCAAGGATTCCGTGTCCGACGCTAATTTGCTCGGTAGTACGCCGGGCGTTACCAGCTTCACGGCGGGAACCACGCTGAACGCGGCCGATGTCACCGCCGACCTGGGCGCGTCATGGATGGCGGCGAACAAGCCCAGCGGCTACAACAGCAGTACCATCACCTACTGTACGATCTCCGCCGATCCCGCGACGAACATTGTCACGGTCGTGTACAAACAGGCGGGGACGCCCTCTACGCCCTCAACCCCGTCCACTTCCTCTACACCGAGTACGCCCGCCAATCCCAAAACCGGCGATTCCTCCGCGCCGATAGCCCTGTATCTCGCCATCGGCGTCGTGGCGCTGGGCGGGCTTCTGGTACTGGCGTTCACCGGCAAAAAGCGCCCGCGCAAAAAGTAACAGGCAAGCGCCACCATTCATAAAGCCGCCCTGTCTTGACGTTTTGATGCGACAAGATGGGGCGGCTTTTTTTGCGTTTACGGGTGTTTTATCCGGTTGCCTGTTTCACAAAGGCTTCGATGGCCTGCCGCTGTTCATCGGACAACGCGGCGCCCTTCTCTATCTTGACCGGCAGCGTTTCGCTATGTACGCGGATTCTCCGGGCTTTCACGGCTTCGACGATCTTGCCGGTGCCGTCCGTGCCGCGGGAGGTCGAAAAGACCGCCGCGGATCGGATCATGTCGGGGCTGAGTATGTCCAAATAACCTTTCAGCGCCTTATCCATGTTCCGCATGTACACGCCCCCGCCGATGAACAGGAGATCGGCGGGTTCCGCGATTGACACATCAAGCGGTTCGGCGGTGACGCCGGCAAATCCGGCGATGGCCTCGGCCACCGCTTTGGTATTGCCGCCCCGCGATTGATAGCGCACCGCTATTTTCACTTTCAATCACCGTCCCATACATGGATTTTACACGATCCGGCATCGTTTGTCCATCAAAAAATGAGTGAGGTATCAAGATGATCCACGAGTTAAAAGTCCGGGAGCCGTATTTCAGCCTGATCCGAACGGGCCAGCAGGTCTGCGATCTGCGCGTCTGCGACAGGCGGTTCCGATACGGCGACATTGCCATATTCAATCGGTACAAGGGCGGCGAGTGTACCGGCGAGACGTTCCGCCGCCGCATCATCCACGTTATTACCGACCGGCAGTATTGCCCGAAGGGGTATGTGCTGCTGGAACTCAGCGAGTACGGCATCAACGAGCGCGCCGTCGCCGGCGACTTCCATTCGGCGATGGATGGGATATTCAAGCATCCCCCTATTTCTACACCAAACGGAGGACTGCGTTATGGCAGTATTCAGAATCGCAAAAACACAGAATTACACGGTAATGAGCAATACACACCTCCGGGACAAGACGCTGACGCTCAAAGCGAAGGGCCTGCTTTCTCAGATGCTCTCGCTCCCGGAGGACTGGAACTACACGCTCCGCGGGCTGGCGTACATCAACAAGGAAAGACTGGACGCAATCGGGACGGCGGTGCAGGAATTGGAAGCGGCGGGATATGTCACCCGAGAGCAGGGGCGGGACGCGAGGGGCAGGATGGCCCCCATCGTGTACACCGTCTACGAGCAGCCGCAGCCGCCATCGTCACCGTGTTTGGAAAATCCAGACACGGACGATCCCGCGCCGCCGCGTCTGGAAAATCCGGATGCGGATAATCCGTCGCCGGGTTTCCCGGATTCGGAAAAGCCCGCGCAATTAAGTAAAGATATAAATAACAAAACGGATGTATCAAGTATCCATCCATCAATCCGCGCGGCGGACGATGATTCGATGGATGCGATGGAGGCGTACAGAGAAACCCTCATGGAGAACATCGGGTACGACGTTCTGTGTCAGCAGTACAAGACCCGCGCCGATGAAATCGACGAGCTTTTGGAGCTGATGCTGGAGACGGTCTGCTCCACGAAAAAGACGATCCGAATCGGCGGGGAGGACAAGGCCGCGGAGCTTGTCAAGGCGCAGATGCTCCGGCTCGATCAATCCCATCTGGACTACCTGATGGAATCGCTGGACAGGAACACCACCGATGTCCGAAATATCCGGGGCTATCTGCTGACGGCGCTCTACAACGCGCCGGCCACCATCGGCCTCCATTACAAGGCCCGCGTCAACCATGACCTCTACGGCGGCACATGACCCTACGCGCCCACACCGGGCGCTATTTCAATATCCACAGGAGGAATAACATGCCGAGAAAAAACAACCCAATCAAACAGAAAACCCGCGAATCGTCCCGCTTCGATGCCGGGTTCCGCCCGAAATGCCGCGGCTGCGCCTTTGCCGGTTCGCAGTTCAAGTGTATGGCAAGCGACGGGTGCCTGAGAAGTGAGCGGAATAGCTCGCCGTCCGCCCGTCCGCCTGATGGCGGGAACCGTAACTCCCCAAAACCGTAATCAACCATTGCTCTCTATCAGGGAAAAAGCCGGAGGGTTAGGGGGTGCTGGCCGGGTGTGGGAAATCTCGGATTTTCCATGCGCGGCCACAGGGGGCGAAGGGAGGTAGCTTTTTCTTTAAGGCTCTGCATGGAGCCGCTTTTTGGCTCCCTTCCCCCCTCGTCCTTTACAAACTTAAACCAAACCGCCCACTGTGGCGGCCATTATGAAAGGATCGAAATATCATGTCAAATCAAATGCAAGTTTTCACAAACAGTGAGTTTGGTCAAATCCGCGTTATCGAGATCGACGGCCTGCCGTGGTTCGTCGGTCGGGACGTGGCAGAAATTTTGAGGTACGCAAAACCGCAAAACGCTGTGTCCATGCACGTTGACGGGGATGATGCCCTGAAATGGGGCATCATCGACGCTATGGGGAGGTCGCAGGAAACGACGCTTATCAATGAGTCCGGCCTGTACAGTCTGATCCTCTCGTCGAAGCTGCCCGCCGCCAAAGCGTTCAAACGCTGGATCACGTCGGAAGTCCTGCCGACCATCCGCAAGCACGGCGCGTACATCACCGACGATACCCTGCGCCGGATGCGCGAGGATGGCGCGTTTTCGGACGAATTGCTCCAGCGTCTGGCCGACGAACGCGGCATAAATGAGGCGTTGCTGGACTATGTGGACAAGATCGGGCCGAAAGCCCGGTACTGCGACCTCATCATCAACTGCGGCGGCCTGATCCCCGTCAGCGTTATCGCCAAAGACTACGGTCTTTCCGCCGTCGCGTTCAACATGCTGCTTTACGAGCTGGGCGTCCAGTACAAAGCCGGTGGAACCTGGCTGCTCCGGCAGGGCTACGCCGGCATGGGCTACACCGTCACGCGGACGTGTACCATCGACGGCAAGACCGCGTGGGTACATACCTGGTGGACGCCAAAAGGCCGCGCGTGGCTCTATGACATCCTCCACCGCCGCGGCTACATGACCGAGGCAGAGAAATTCGCCGCGGACAGCGAGGGCGCCGGGGACTGAGATTCCCGCGAACAGGGGCGGCAGGGGCGCGTGTCACAGCGTACCCCTGCTACGTCCAAATAAATAGGAAAGAAGGTACTGAATACAAGACCAGTTACACGAAAAAAGTATCGCCCTGATTATCAAGGGCGGCAAGCTGACCGCGAAAACGCTCGCTAAGGCGATGCAAGCCTTTTTGAAAAAGGCCAAATCGGCCAGCAAAACCCTGACCGCGCCCAAGGACATGAACGGTCAGGGCAAGCAGACCGTGAAGCAGATCACGCGCCAGGGCGTGGGCGTCGCCAATATCGAGATCAGCGACAAAAATATCCGCGCGTTTGAATCCACCGCCCGGAAATACGGCGTTGACTTCGCCGTGAAAAAGGACGTGTCGGAGAATCCCCCGAAATGGCTTGTGTTCTTCAAGGGGCGCGACGCCGACGCGATCACCGCGGCGTTCAAGGAATTTAGCGCGAAACAGCTTACCAAAACCGCGCAGAAGCCCTCCCTGCATCTTGGTTTGGAGAATCTGATGGAAAAAGTGAAAAATCAGGTGCTTGACAAGACCAAAAACAAGGACAAGGGGCGTGAGCTGTGAAGATGGACGCAAAGAAATTCATCATCAAAGCTCTGCCTTTTATTTTTATCGGCCTGATCGCCACAAAGTTCGGGCAAGCCTACCGCCTGTCTGACGGCGCGGCGCTTGCAGATAAGATCATGCACATCGGCGCCGGGTTCTCCCTGGCGTTCCAGAACATGATGCCCAGCTTTCACCCGTTCGACCTTTTCATCGGCGCCGCGGTCGCCGGCCTGTTTAAGCTGTGGATATACGTCAAGGCGAAGAACGCGAAGAAATACCGCAAGGACGTGGAGTACGGCTCGGCGCGCTGGGGCACCGCAAAAGATATTGCCCCGTACATCGACCCGAAGCCCGAAAACAACATCATCCTGACACAAACCGAATCCCTCACGATGAACAGCCGTCCCAAGCCGGTGAAGTATGCCCGCAACAAAAACGTGCTCGTCATAGGCGGCTCCGGCAGCGGCAAAACGCGCTTTTTCGTGAAACCGAACATCATGCAATGCCAGTCAAAAGATTATCCTGTTTCCTACGTTATTACTGATCCGAAGGGCACCGTCCTCTCGGAAGTAGGCAAGCTGCTGGTGGATAACGGCTATCGCATCAAGGTTCTCAATACTATCGACTTTTCAAAGTCGATGAAATACAACCCGTTCGCGTATATCCGTTCCGAAAAGGACATTTTGAAGTTCGTCACGGCGCTCATAAAAAACACATCCGGCGAGCAAAAAGGCGGGGACGCCTTTTGGGAGAAAGCGGAAATCTTGCTGTATCAGGCTTTGGTCGGCTACATCTATTACGAGTGCGCGCCCGAGGAACAGAACATGAACATGCTCGTAGAAATGATAAACAAAATGGAAGTCCGCGAGGATAATGAGGAGTTTAAGAACGCCGTTGATTTCACCTTTGACACCCTGGCGGAACGCGACCCACAACATTTTGCCGTCAGGCAATATAAGAAGTATAAGCTGGCGGCGGGCAAAACAGCGAAGTCGATCTTAATTAGCTGTGGCGCGCGGCTGTCCCCGTTCGACATCAAAGAGGTTCGGGACATGATGAGCGAGGACGAGCTGGAGCTTGACACCCTGGGCGGTTACAAACGGAAAAACCCGAAAACCGGCAAGGATGAAACCGTGAAACAGAAAACGGCTCTGTTCGTCATTATTTCCGATACGGACGCGAGCTTTAATTTCATCGTGGCGCTGATGTATTCCCAGCTTTTCAACCTTTTGTGCGACCGCGCCGACAACGATTTCGGCGGCCGTCTGCCGGTTCATGTCCGGTGCCTTTTAGACGAATTTGCCAACATCGGCATGATCCCGAATTTCGAGAAGTTAATAGCAACGATCCGAAGCCGGGAGATCTCCGTATCGGTCATCTTACAGGCGCAGAGCCAGCTCAAAGCGATCTACAAGGACAATATGGACACCATCATTGGGAACGCTGACACCACCCTGTTCCTCGGCGGCAAGGAAAAAACCACGCTGGAGGAAATGTCAAAAATGCTGGGGAAAGAGACGATACAGCTTTTGAACACCAGCACCACCTTCGGTCAGCAAAAGTCCCACGGCCAAAATTATCAGACGCTCGGCAAGGATTTGATGTCGATGGATGAAATCTCCGTGATGGACGGTTCCAAGTGCATCCTACAAGTCCGCGGCGAGCGCCCGTTTTTTAGTAGCAAGTACGACATCGAAAAACACCCAAATTATAAATACCTCGCTGATTTTGACAGTCGGAATACCTTTAACATCGAAAAATACCTGTCCACCAAGCTCAAATTGAAGCCTAACGACGTATACGATGTTTTTGTGTTCGACCCGTCCGAGGATTCCGACGCGCCCGCCGCCTGATCACGGCGGGTTCCACATATTCGGCCATAACATACGGAAGGAGGGCTGCTATCGACAAAAACAGATACATGGTGAGGGCGCCGCCCGATCCGGGCTCCTGATTTTTTCTGACAGAGGTTGCCGCAACAAATCTGTGAGGAAAGGAGACGCCGGAAAGCTGGGCGCTGTCAGTAACATAGCATCATCATTTTGCGGGTTCTGTTGCGCGTCCGCTGAATGATTCGCTCAGATAGACCTTTCCGGGTGCATAAAACCATATGGCATTTTTCGGTTCGGCAGTCGGCGTACTGCAAACCCTTGTCATCGCGCTGGGCGCGGGCCTCGGCATTTGGGGCGTCATCAACCTTTTGGAAGGATATGGAAATGACAACCCCGGCGCCAAGTCCCAGGGCATGAAACAGTTGATGGCCGGTGGCGGTGTCGCCCTTATCGGCATTTTGCTGGTTCCGCAGCTTGCGGGGCTTTTCGGCTCCTGAGCATTGACAATAGTTATTGACATTTACAATGGTTAAAGCCATAAGACAAAAGTAAATGCCATAAACCAGAGCCGCCGCCGTGCGGCGACAAACCGCGCGGCGGGCGGTATTGGTGTCATATCAAAGCGGCAACAGCCGCCATCAAACACGAAAGGAGTGGGCATATTTACAACAATCAAAAATGGCGATCCGTATTGCCGCAGAACGCCCTTGCGTCCGGGCGTTTCATGGCATTGTTCATCGTCACGCGCCGGCGCCCTATAACCGATGGGCTGGCCGTTTGACGGTATTTCCGATTGGATCAAACAGACGTTGACCGACGCAATCATGGCGAGTTTTCAAGGTTCCTTCGATTACGTCAATCAGAAAGTGACTGACGTGGCGACGCAAGTCGGCCAGACGCCGCAAGGATGGAACAGCGGCATATTCTCCATGATAAAAACGCTGTCTGATACAGTCGTGATCCCCATCGCGGGGATTATTCTCACCTACGTTCTATGCTATGAGCTGATCCAGCTCGTCATAGAACGGAACAACATGCACGATTTTGAAACCTTCAACTTCTTCAAATGGATATTCAAAGCCTTCGTCGCCATCTTCATCCTCACCAATACATGGAATATCGTGATGGGGGTGTTCGACTTGGGCCAGCACGTCATCAACCAGGCGGCCGGGGTGATAACCGGGAGCACCGACCTCGGCAGCCCCGCCATGATGGACGCGATCTATACACAGCTTCAAGGTATGGGAATCGGGGAACTGCTCGGCCTGTATCTGGAAACATCGCTCATCAACATCTGCCTGTTCATCATGGGGATCATTATTTTCATTGTGGTGGTCGGGCGTATGATCGAAATATTCCTGACCGTCTCCATCGCGCCCATCCCAATGGCCACGATGGTCAACCGGGAGTGGGGGCAGATGGGCAACCGATACCTCAAAACCCTGTTCGCGCTGGCGTTTCAAGGCTTCCTGATTATGGTGTGCATCGGCATTTACGCCGTCCTCGTCGGTCAGATCGCCACGGCGAGCAGCATCCACGCCGCGATCTGGACGCTGGCGGGCTATACGGTGCTATTATGCTTTATCCTCATAAAGACCGGGGGCATGGCTAAGGGCATCTTTAGCGCAGGGTAATAGCGGGAGGGGTCGCTGTAAAACTAAAACCTCTCTCGCTGGCAGACGCCAACGCATTTATCTCAAAATACCACCGTCACCACGGGCCCGCGGCGGGCTGCAAGTTCGCCATCGGCCTGACCGATGAACAAAACGAGCTTCGGGGCGTCGTTGTCACCGGCCGCCCTGTTTCGCGGGCGCTGGACGACGGCTATACCGCCGAAGTGACGCGCCTCTGTACAGACGGCATTTCCAACGGATGCAGTTTTCTGTACGCCGCCGCCGCGCGGACGGCGCGGGCGATGGGGTACACGCGGATCGTCACCTACATATTGGAAAGCGAAAGCGGCGTGAGCCTCCGGGCCTCCGGCTGGACGCTCGACGGCATAGCTGGCGGCGGAAGCTGGAATACACCGTGCAGAAAGCGGACAGACAAAGCCCCCACATGCCCCAAAAAACGGTTCTCAAAAATCTTATCTTGAAGGAGGTCGATATTGACCCAAAGCAAATTCTATGTAGTATCCCTGTTTGACGGCATATCCTGCGGGCGCGTCGCATTGGAGCGCGCGGGGATTGCCGTTTCATCGTATCAGGCGTTTGAGATCGACAAATACGCCATGTCGGTCAGCCGCTACAATTACCCGGACATCGTGCAGAACGGCGACGTGCTCCCCGCGGATTTCAGCCGGTTCGCCGGCTATGACCTCGTGATGGGCGGCTCGCCCTGCACGTTCTGGTCTATCGCAAAGGCAAACCGGGAGATCGACAAGGACGGCCACGGCTGGCGGCTGTTTATGCGGTTCGTCGAAGCCGTCCGGCAGATCAAGCCGCAGTATTTCCTCTATGAAAACGTCGCGTCCATGCCGCAGAGCATCCGGGCGTACATATCGGAGGAATTTGGCATACAGCCGATCCTTATCAATTCCGCGCTGGTGTCCGCCCAGCACCGCAAACGGCTGTACTGGACGAATATCCCCGGCGTCTCGCAGCCCGCCGACCGGGGCGTCATGCTCCGGGACATCCTCGAAACCGGGATGACAAGCCGTGAAAAATCCTATTGCATCGACGCCAGCTATTACAAAGGCGGCAGCGCGACCCGGCTTGATAATCAATCCGGCAAGCGACAGATGGTGTATGAACCGTTCGCGCTTACGGAGAAATCGCTGATGTTTCCGGCTTCGTACAATAAGCCAAACGTCCGCACCCTGATAACACGGCAACAAAACGGGTTGCTTGTGGCGGAGGCTTACGGCGGCGCGCTCCGCACGAGGGACGATGACGCCGGGAGCTTCAAACGGCTGGAAGTCCGCGGCGACTTCAAGCTCAATTCTCTGACGCGCGCACCGAATGATTCCATCGTCTGCACCCCTGTCCGCGTCGGATCGTTCGGCACCGGGGGCCTCGGCAACCGCGTGTACAGCGTACAGGGGAAAACCGTCACGCTGATGGGACAGGGCGGCGGGCGCGGCGCCAAGACGGGCATGTATAAAATCGACTTGCCGGACGGCGAATACATGATCCGCAAGCTGACCCCTGTCGAGGCGGAACGGTGCCAAACCCTACCCGATAATTATACCGCCATCGGCGCGGATTCGCAAGGAAACACGGTAAAAATCAGCAATACCCAGCGTTACAAGTGCGTCGGCAACGGCTGGACGGTCGATGTCATCGTGCACATTCTCAGTTTTATTCCCAATAAGAATTTTGGAGGTTAACTCAAATATGGCATTCGTATCTATTCCGAAGGACTTGACGAAAGTCAAGACGAAGGTCGTGCTCAATCTCACGAAGCGACAACTGCTCTGTTTCGGCGCGGCGGCCGCCATCGGCGTCCCGACGTATTTTCTGACACGGGGCGTCCTCGGCAACATGTTCGCCGTCGTGCTGATGATCGCGCTGATGCTCCCGGCGTTCCTGATGGCGATGTATGAGAAAGACGGCCAGCCCGCCGAGAAAGTCCTGCTCCATATCCTGCGCGCCAAATGGTACGCGAAGGGGCGCCGTCCGTACAAGACGGAAAATTTGTACCAATATATCGAAAAGGAGGGGAATATTGCCCGCAAAGACCAAAAACAAACCGCAAAAGTCCTTACCCAAAGCGCCGGCCGCGCCGGTGCGCCCGCAAAAAAGCGCGGCGCCGGTCAAGCGTCCAAATCCTAAACCTGTCCCCCCGGCAGCGAAGAAACAGGGCAGCCTCAAGGGTTCCGTGTTACAAAAGCTGTTCGGGCGGCGCGAGGCTCCCGCCACCGCCCAGCAGTCCATCCCGTATATCGAAATGTGCCGGGACGGTATCTGCCATGTCAGCGGCAAGCTGTACAACAAGACCATCGAATTTGGCGACATCAACTATCAGCTCGCGCAAAACGAGGACAAAACGCAGATTTTCGACGGCTACTGCGATTTTCTGAACTATTTTGATTCCACGATCTACGTGCAACTCTCATTTGTCAATAAGTATGGCAATATCTTGGACTTTGAAACCGCCATCAGCATCCCCGACCGCGACGACGACTATAATTCCATCCGCCGCGAGTATTCGGACATGTTGAAAAACCAGCTTGCCAAAGGCAACAACGGGCTTGTCAAACGGAAATACATCACGTTCGGCATAGAGTCCGTTTCATTGGCGGAAGCCAGGCCGAAGCTGGAACGGATCGAGGCCGACATCATCGGCAATTTCAAGGCGCTGGGCGTCAAGTCGGTTCCCCTCACCGGCGCGGAACGGCTGGAAGTGATTCACGGCGGCCTGCACCCGGACGGCAAAGACAAATTCGCGTTCGACTGGAAGGACATACCCCGCACGGGGCTGTCTACCAAAGACTTCATCGCGCCCACGTCCTTTGATTTCAGCAGCGGTAAGACTTTCCGCATGGGCGTGACCTGGGGCGCGGTCAGTTTCGTCCATATCCTCGCGCCGGAGCTTAACGACCGGATGCTGGCGGATTACCTCGATATGAACAACGCCATCACGGTCAATCTGCATATTAAGTCTATCGACCAGGCGACGGCGATCAAGACCATCAAACGGAAAATCACGGATTTAGACGCCATGAAAATCGCGGAACAGAAAAAGGCCGTCCGCTCCGGCTACGACATGGACGTGATCCCCACCGACATCGCCACCTTCGGCGACGAGGCAAAAAACATCCTCAAAGAACTGCAATCCCGCAACGAGCGGATGTTTCTGGTGACGATCATCGTCCTGAACACCGCCGAAAGCAAGCGGAAACTGGAAAACACCGTTTTCGCCGCGTCCGGCATCGCCCAAAAATACAACTGCGCCCTTAAACGGCTGGATTTTCAGCAGGAGCAGGGGCTGATGTCCTCGCTCCCCATCGGCCTGAACCAGATCGAGGTACAGCGGGGCCTCACGACGAGTGCAACCGCTATTTTCGTACCCTTTACGACGTGCGAGTTGTTCATGTCCGGGCAAGCCCTATATTACGGCCTCAACGCCCTGTCCAACAACCTGATTATGGCGGATCGCAAGCTGTTAAAGAACCCGAACGGCCTGTTCCTGGGTACTCCCGGCGCCGGCAAATCCTTCTCGGCCAAACGTGAGATCATCAACGTGTTTTTAATCACGGACGACGACATCATTATAGCAGACCCGGAGGCCGAATATTTCCCCGTGGTGTCCCGCCTCGGCGGGCAGGTCATCAAGCTGTCGCCCACGTCGCCGCAGTACCTGAACCCGATGGACATCAACGCCGACTACGCCGATGACGAAGACCCGCTTACGCTCAAATCGGACTTCATCCTGAGCCTGTGTGAGCTGATCGTCGGCGGCAAAGAGGGGCTTGCCCCGGCCGAAAAGACTATCATCGACCGCTGTGTGCGGCTGGTATACCGCGAATATCTCGCCAACCCGTCGCCGGAGAAAATGCCGATCCTGGAGGACTTATACAACCTTCTCCGCAAGCAGAGCGAGCCGGAAGCCCAGCACATCGCCACGGCGCTCGAAATCTACGTGACGGGTTCCCTCAACGTGTTCAATCACCGCACCAATGTCAATATGTCAAACCGGCTTGTCTGCTTTGAAATCAAGGTGCGCCCATAAGAATGGTATTGCCTGCCATTCGTGGGATTGGGTAGATTCCCCCTTGAGCAAGGGGTAGGCAAAGTATCAAGCGGACTATGAAAAGCCTGAATTAGGAGGATTCAGCCCATAGACCCGCAACCTATTATCCCTCGACTTATCCGAAATGGGAAACCTGACGGGGAGTGCAGCATGTCGAGTTGGGGTCATAGATTGACCGCATGGTGTGTGCGGGGCGTGAGCTTCACACGTTTCGCAAGGCACACAGGGATAAAAACATCGTGCATGAGGACGATAGCTGGATTGCTTGAAAAGATAGCCAGAGGTTGAGGATAACGAACTCCCCGGCATTACATGAAGATATATTTGCCGGTGTCCCGGTGGAGCGGTTCTTTGATACGCTTCCGCGTGATACTCGGGACAAACCAGAACCACAGGATAGTGGAAAATGGCGAAAGTCACGTCCGACAGCAGGATACGCTCATCACCCAATCACTAAATGGGGATTGCCTAAAGGGAAACGCCCGAAAATCCGGGCTATAGAATCGTTGAGATACGAGGTCTTGAATATTCCCCAAGGTAACAAAGCTCCCATAGTAGTCAGAGGAACCTGAATTAACAGGGATAGCCGTAAAAACGGAAGCGGGAAATCCGCCCACACTTAGCAACGTCAGGTATGAACTGGCCGACGTTAAGGCAAGCCCGCGGGCTTGTGGCGAAGGGGAGCAGTTCGTCTCTCAGTACAAAAAAATGGAGAATGCGAGGTGCATTATGAGAATGCCATCACATGTATTGAAAAGTTTGGAAGAACAATCGCAAAATAACAAGGGCTATGTCTTTGACAGGCTCTATAGAAATCTGTACAACCCGGGATTCTATCATGAAGCGTATAAGAATATAGCAAAATCGCAAGGCAGTATGACTGCGGGCACGGACGGCGTGACGCTGGACGACATGACCGAAGCGCGTATTGCGCGCATAATCGCTTCACTGAAAGACCATTCCTACCAGCCAAACCCGGCGCGGCGCGAATATATCCCAAAGCAGAACAACCCGGCAAAAACGCGCCCACTCGGAATACCATCTACGGACGACAAACTGGTTCAGGAAGTTGTCCGCATGATTCTGAACGCAATCTACGAACCAACTTTCTCCGATAACTCACATGGGTTCAGACCATTTCGGTCTTGCCATACCGCCTTGCAGAGCGTCCAAACGCGGTTCAACGGCGTGAAATGGGTTATCGAGGGCGATATCCAAGCGTGTTTCGACAGCTTTGACCATCACGTACTTATCTCAATACTCAGGCGCAGGATTCGCGATGAGCAATTCATAGACCTCGTGTGGGAAATGCTAAGAGCCGGATACATGGAACAGTGGGAATACCACGACACCCACTCCGGCACACCGCAAGGGTCTGGGGTAAGCCCGCTTCTCGCGAATGTCTACCTGTCTGAGCTGGACAGGTTCATTGAGGATTATAAGGCTGATTTTGACACGCCGGAGAAACGCAGGAATCCCAATAGCGAATATTCCAGGTACCAAAGCCGATGCCAACGGCGTAGATCGAAACTTGCGAAAAGCGTTGTGGGTAGCGATGAACACACGGCTGCGGTTAGGGATTTCAAGCAAGCCCAAAAGAAAATGCTTGAGACACCGTACTTCCCCGCCATTGACCCCAACTACAAGCGCGTCCAGTACAATCGGTACGCTGATGATTTCGTGGTGGGGATTATTGGGTCTAAAGCGGACGCTGAGAAAGTAAAGCAGGACATCAAGGCGTTTCTGTCGGAGAAATTAAAACTTACGCTATCCGATGAGAAAACCAAAGTAACCCATTCGTGCGATATGATTCGCTACTTGGGCTACGACTTCACCGTATCCAGAGATAACAGCGTGAAGCGCGATAAAAATGGCGCTCTTCAACGCTTCTGGTATGGCAGGGTGAGGCTGTATGTTCCGCAGGAAAAATGGCTCGGAAAGCTACAGCAATACAAAGCGTTCAAAATCGTTAAGGACAAGGACGGCAAAGAGCGTTGGAAGCCGATGCACAGGGGCTATCTGATGAACAAGCCGGAAGTCGATATCATCAGGAAGTTCAACTCCGAAATTCGGGGCTTATACAACTTCTACAGACTCGCGGACAATGTCTCGGTACTGAACGACTTCTATCATATTATGCACGGAAGTCTGCTGAAAACGTTCGCCGCGAAATTCAACTCGTCAACCAAGAAAATCAGAGACAAATACACGCACAACGGCGTGTTCGGAGTGGATTACTACAATAAAGCAGGAAAGCAGCGTTGTGAGTTTTATCATGACGGCTTCACACAGAAAAGCGAAGCCCTTCATGCAAACGTTGATATCCTGCCAGAATACAAAAAGTACGACCAGCCGAATAGCCTGGCGGCACGTCTCAAAGCTGGCGTGTGCGAATCATGCGGGAAGAAAACTCGCGAGATTCATATGCACCACGTCAAGCGGCTGAAAAACTTGACAGGCAGGACGAAGTTTGAACTGTTGATGATGGAGAAGCGCAGGAAATCCCTTGCGCTGTGTACAGATTGTTTCAATAGCGTTAAATCTTCTAAATGATAGACGAATGGAGAGCCGGATACATCGAGAGGTGTCCGTCCGGCTCGCGGAGGGGGTTTCGTTGAGACCGCCGGTTGTGAAGCCGGTATGGCGCAACGAAGCCTACCTTATGAGCTGGGGAAACAACTCAAAAAGCTCGGGATGCTCATATTGCAGGACGCCGTGTGGAACCGTGTGACGCTCAACCGCGCCGCCCACAAAACGACATGGTTCTACATCGACGAGATGCACCTTTTATTAAAGGAAGAACAGACGGCGGCCTACACGGTTGAAATCTGGAAACGTTTTCGCAAGTGGGGCGGGGTTCCCACGGGCATCACGCAAAACGTGAAAGACCTGCTGGCGTCAAGGGAGGTCGAAAATATTTTTGAAAATTCGGACTTCATTTTGATGCTGAACCAGGCACAGGGCGACCGGCAGATTTTAGCCAAACAGCTTGGCATATCACCCTATCAGCTATCCTATGTCACCCATTCCGGCCCCGGCGAGGGGCTTCTGTTCTACGGCTCCGTCATCATCCCGTTCGTTGACCGCTTCCCGAAGGACACCGAAACCTACCGGATAATGACAACCCGCTTCAATGAAAATTTTGATGTGGGCTAATTTTCTCGAAAAGAGGTGGTTTTCATGCATTCAAAAGCATACTTCATCCCCGCGATTGTCTTATGCGCCGCCGCGCTGCTGTTCTCCGGCTATCAGGTGTCCGCCCGGCTGATCGCCACCCATCAGGCGCAAGAGCAGTTTGCCGGCGCCGCGGCGCAAATCGAATCTCCGGCGTCATCTGTGCCACCCACGACGCCGGGGGCGTCATCCATCCCGGTTGACAGCGAACCCGTCACGCCGCCCGCGCCCGTGTGGACGGTGTATGACCAGTATGGGACGCTGTTCGACGCCAACCCCGCCATGATCGGCTGGATCAAAATCGACGGCACGGCCATTGATTATCCCGTCATGCAGACGGACAACAACAGCTACTATCTTTCCCACGGCCTGGATGGGACAGCCAGCAAGCACGGCGTCCCGTTCGTGGACTACCGCTGCGACATTTATAAGCCCAGCGGCAATATTACCATTTATGGGCATCACATGGGCGACGGCACGATGTTCAACAATTTGGAAAAGTACAAAAGCAAAGATTTTTTTCTCGCGCACCCGATGATCGAGTTCGACACCCGCGCGGGCTTCGGCGAATACCAGATCATCGCCGTGTTCAAGGTCAACCCCGCGAGATTCCCGTATCAGCAGTTTGCGGACGGGGGTCAGGCGGCGTTCGACGCCTATGTGAACCGGTGCATGTCACTTTCCCTCTATGATACCGGTTATACCGCTACATACGGCGACAAGCTCATAACCCTCTCCACATGCGAATACAGCGCGCCGGGGAACCGTCTGGCGGTCGTGGCGAAGCGGGTATCTCCATGAGTAAACGCAAGCGAAAAAACGCGCTCCAATTCACCAAACAGGAGGCCGCGCCCGCGTCCGGGCAGACGAAACCCACCGGGCGGGATAAGAAAATCGCCGGTCTGGAAAAGAAGTCCGATAAGCTGGGGCAAAAGCTGGACAAGGCCAATGCCAAGCTGCCGGCGAAAAAGAAGATACAGCGGCAGCGGATTTACGACGAACAGAAGAAAAAGGTCAAGTCCAAGCTCAATTTCTCAAAAGACCCGATCCCGCAGAATCAGGCGAAGTGGAATCAGCCACTGACCCGTTCCGCTCCCCGCAAGGCCACCGGCGCGGCGCTTTCCACGGGTGTCACCAAACTCCACGGCAAGGTGTACGAATCCGAGGGCGAGAACGTCGGCGTCCATGCCGGCCACCGCGCCGAGCTTGTGGGCGAGAGCGCCGCCCGGAGCGGCAAGCGGGCCGCCCGGTCAGCGTATCGTTCCGTCCGCAACGCCCCCTACCGCAAAACGGCGAAACTGGAAGCGAAAGCCGCCAAAAATCAAGGGAAACTTCAATTTCACAAGGCGATGAAGGAAAATCCCAATCTGAAAGGCAACGCTGCGTCAAAGGCGTTCCAGAAGCGCGCGATCAAGCGGGATTACGCCAAAGCCTACCGGACGGCCAAGAAAACCGGCACGACGGTCAAGCGCGGCGCCACCGCCGTGCAGAAAAGCACCCAGGCGGTCACGGCCGCTATCCGCAAAAACCCGATCCTGATCGTGAAGCTCGCCATCCTGGGCCTCATTATCGTCCTCATCATGTGCCTGCTCTCCATGTGCGGCCTGTTCGGGGGCGGTTCGACCTACACCGTCACCACCATGTACACCGCCGCGGATCGCGACATTAGCGACGCCGAGGTCTATTACACCCAAAAAGAGGCCGACCTGCAAAAACAGGTTTCAAACGCCGAAGCCAACAACCAGGGTTATGACGAGTACCGCTATGATCTCGGCGCCGGTATCGGCCACGACCCCTATGTGCTGCTCGCCTTTCTGACCGCCGTGTATGACAAGTTCACCGTCGATCAGGTGAAACCCGTCATAGATCAGCTTTACACGGCGCAGTACACCCTCACCTTCACCCCGTCCACCGAAACCCGTTACAGGACGGAGACGCAGACCACCACCTCCACCGATCCCGTCACCGGCAATGTCACAACCACAACCGAGGATGTGCAAGTCCCCTATGATTGGCACGTCCTCACCATCACGCTCACCGTGACGCCGCTCGATCAGATTGTCGCGCCCATGATGGACGAGACGCAGACCCAGCACTCCGCGATCCTCATTCAGAGCGAGGGCGGGCGGGCCTATGCCGGAAACCCGGTCAACTTCGACTGGCTGGCCGATGTGACAAAGGGCTACGGCTACTGGTACAACACGGCCACCGGCACGACGGATTTTAACGCCGGCGTGGACGTTGCCGTGCCGCAGGGTACGACGGTCAATGCCGGGTTCGACGGGACGGTTGTATCGGCCGGGTACGACGCTACTTACGGAAACAGCGTTTGCATCGTCAATTCAAGAAACATCTATGTCCGCTACGCCCAACTTTCCACGATCTCCGTCACGATGGGGCAGAGCGTCAGCAGCGGGAGCGTTCTCGGAACCACGGGCACGACCCTCCATCTGGAGGTGCAGGACTACGACGGCGCGACGCTCGACCCGCTGCTGTTCATCTCAACAGGCCACGCCGGGGCCACATCCGGCATATCAAACTGACAAGGAGGCTTTGATTGAACCCAAAACTGCAAAAAATCAATGAGGAAATTGACAGGCTCAAAGGCAAAATCACCGCGTATCAGGGGCGCGTCCGCGAATTGGAACGGCAAAAAACCGAACTTGAAAACGCGGACATCATCGCGCTGGTGCGCGGCGTGGACATCCCGCCCGATGAATTTGCCGCGTTCGTCAACATGTTCCGGGAGCAGCGGCAGACCGCCGCCGTCCCGGACTTACCCGCCATCGCCGCTGGCGACACCCCCAGCGAAAATAAATCTGAACAGGAGGAATCACTTGAAAAAAAGTAAAATCTTTATCATCGCGGCGCTCATGCTCGTCATGGGCGCTTTTATCATCCCCTTCGGCGCGTCCGCCGCGACCGCGGCGCCGTCCGTCACGGCTTCCGTTTCGGGGAAGAACGTCACCGTTTACGCGACGGATTCCGCCGCCGCGGTCGAATACATCTTCATCGACGGAAAGCAGTACGACTACAATCCCGATGGCTTGACGGTGGATGCCTCCGCTTTCGCCGCGGACGGCGCGACCCTCACGATCTACGCCACGGACGTATACGGAAACCAATCTGCCGCGCTGCTGCTGGACAATCCCGCCTATGCTTCGCAGTCCGCGCCGGCCACCCCGTCCACATCGTCGGCGCCGGCCACATCAAGCCAACCGTCAAGCACATCATCCGGCGCGTCGTCCGGTTCAAGCTCCGCGTTATCTATACCCCTGACGCCGGATGGACAGGCGACCGTGATCGACCAGACCACGGGCAACGGCAAGGATTTCTATACCTTTAAGACCCCTGCGGGCAACGTGTTCTACCTCGTCGTGGATCACACCAAGACCGGCGACAACGTGTATTTCCTGTCCGCCGTGCAGGAGAGCGATTTGGAAGCCCTGGCGCAAAAGGCCGGCAATACCGCCAACAACACAAACAGCGGTTCCATCGCGCTGACCCCCGGCAACCAGCCCGCGAACAACAATACGGGCACAACGTCATCCGATACGTCAAACACGGCGGCGCCCGCCAAATCGGGCGGCGGCAATTCCAGCATGATGCTGTACCTCGTGATCGGCGCGCTTGCCATCGGCGGCGGCCTGTACTATTTCAAGGTATACAAACCGAAAAAGGCGGCGGCGAAACCCGCCCGCGCAGTCCCGGAGGACGAGGACGACAGCGAAACTGACGAAATGGAGTTTGAAGATTACCCGGACGAGGACGAACCCGGCGACGAGCCGGAGGAACCCGCCCCCTCCCGCGGCGGTAACGGCGAAACTGTCGGCGATGGCGCCGGGCCAGACGGGGAGGATGACGAATGAGTTATATCCTTGTAATTTCAGAGAAGCCCAGCGTGGCGGCGTCCATCGCCGCCGTCCTGGGCGCGAAAGAGCGCAAGGACGGGTACATACAGGGAAACGACCGGAGTCCGGCTGACAGCTACATCGTGTCCTGGTGCGTCGGCCACCTGCTCGGTCTGGCGGAGCCGCAGGAATACGACGAAAAGTACACCCGCTGGCGGCTGGAGGATTTGCCGATCTCGCCGCCCGTATGGAAATACGAGCCCGCCGCCAGCACGAAAAAGCAGTTAAAAGTGCTGTGCGAGCTGATGAAACGGGACGATGTGGATTCCGTTGTCAACGCGGCCGACGCCGGGCGCGAGGGCGAGTTAATATTCAGACTTGTGTACAACCACGCCAAATGCCAGAAGCCGATGAAGCGGCTTTGGATTTCCTCGATGGAGGAATCCGCGATCCGTGCCGGGTTCGACGCCCTGAAAGACGGCGCCGATTACGACAGGCTATACACGGCGGCGGTGTGTCGCCAGAAAGCCGATTGGCTGGTGGGGATGAACTGTACCCGCCTGTTTTCGGTGCTGTACAACGCCCAGCTTCGCGTCGGGCGCGTCCAGACCCCCACCCTCGCCATGATCGTGGAGCGTGAGGGGAAAATCAAGGCGTTTACCAAAGAACCTTTTTACGTCGTGGAGATCACGGATGGGCGCTTTATCGCGGCGCGGGAAGCGGTCAAAGACAAAGCGGCGGCAGGGGACATCTGTTCCTCGGTCGTCGGCAAGACCGCCACCGTGACCGCCGTCAGCCGTCAGGAGAAATCCGCCGCCGCCCCGAAGCTATACGATCTCACCAGCCTACAGCGGGAAGCGAACCGGCTGTTCGGCTACACCGCGCAGCAGACGCTGGATTGTGTGCAAAGCATGTATGAAAAACGGCTCGTCACCTATCCCCGCACGGACAGTCAGTACCTCACCGATGAAATGCTCCCCGGCGTCGCGCCCCTCGTCCAGAACGTGGCGGCGGCGTTGCCGTTCACCGTCAGTATCGGCATCATCAACGCGGGGATCGTCATCAATTCATCGAAAGTGTCCGACCACCACGCCATTATCCCCACACCCTCGATGCCAAAGGCCGACTGTTCATCCCTGCCAACCGCTGAAAAAAACATCCTGCACATGATCTGTACCCGGCTGATCGCCGCGGTGTCCGACAAATACCAGTACGCCGAAACGACCGTGACGGTGGAGTGTGCCGGCGAGATGTTCACCGCCCGCGGCAAGACCGTCACCCGTGAGGGCTGGAAAGCGGTTGACGCCGCTTTTCTCGCCGGCGCCGGCAAGACCCCGAAGGACACGGACAAATCCCTGCCCGACATGGAGGAAGGGTATCACTTTGACGCGAAAGCCGCCGTCCGCGAGGGGTTCAGCGCCCCGCCGAAGCACTACACCGAGGATACGCTGCTGGCGGCGATGGAGACGGCGGGCGCCGGCGACATGCTGGCAGGCGGCCTCCGCCCCGACGACGCCGAGCGAAAGGGGCTGGGCACGCCGGCCACCCGCGCCGCAATCATCGAAAACCTTGTGAAATCCGGGCTGGTGGAGCGCAAGGACAAAAATATGCTCCCCACCGACAAGGGCGTGAACCTCATTAAAATCCTGCCCGAATCGGTCAAATCCCCGTTGCTGACGGCGGAGTGGGAGAACCATTGCAAGCGGATCGAACGCGGCGAAATGTCCGAAAACGATTTTATGATCGCTATCGGTAAATTCGTTTCCGGCCTGATCCAGACCAACAGCCGCCCCAATCCCGAATACGCTGCGCTGTTCCCGTCCTCCCGGCCTGCCGGGGAGGTCGTCGGCATATGTCCCCGCTGCGGCGCCGACGTGTGCGAATCCCCCAAAGGCTTTTTCTGCGGCAACCGCGCGTGTAAATTCGCGCTGTGGAAAGACAACCGTTTTTTCAGCAGCCAGAAGAAAACGCTGACAAAGGACATCGCCCGCGCCCTCCTGAAAGAAGGGCGGGCCGCCGTCACCGGGCTTGTGTCGGCCAAGACCGGCAAGCCCTATGACGCAACGGTTTTGTTAGAGGATAAGCCGGACGGCTATCCCGGTTATCAATTGGAGTTTCCAAATACGAATAAAGGGGGAAATAAATAATGCCTGATGATGTAAAGGATGTCACGCCCGACGTTGCGGAAAGTGTCACGCCTGATGGCGCCGAAACTGCCGCCGCGCCCGAAGCCCCGGAAAAACAGGAATTTGCCGCCCACATGAAAGAGCTGACCGACCGGCTGGAAACCGGCATGAAGGAGCTGTACACGGGCGACAAATACAAGGATTACCTGAAAGCGATGGCGCAATTTCACAGCTATTCGCCGCGGAACATCATGCTGATTGAGCAGCAGTTTCCCCGCGCGACGCGGGTCGCGTCGTTTAAGACGTGGGATGAACAATTCAGCCGCCATGTCATCAAAGGCCAGCACGCGATCCGCATTTTCGCGCCGATTGCCGTCAAGGAATCCAGGGAACGGGACAAGCTCGATCCCGAAACCGGCGCGCCGCTTCTTGACGCGGACGGCAAGGCCATTCGGGAAAAAGTCACGGCGGACACGGTGCGGTTTAAGCTGGTGCCGGTGTTCGACGTGAGCCAGACCTACGGCGAACCGCTTCCGCAGCTTGCCGAGAACCTGACCGGCGATGTGGCGCATTATGAGGCGTTTATGGACGCCCTGAAAGCCGTGTCGCCGCTGCCGGTGGCGTTTGAGCCGATGCAGGAGGAACAGGACGGATATTGCCGTTTCGGTGAAAAAATCGGCATCCGCGAGGGCATGAGCGAGACGCAGACCGTTTCGGCGGTGATCCACGAGATCGCTCATGCCCAGTTGCACGATAAATCCCTTGTCGCCGACGCCTCCGAAAAGTCCAAACGTGTCAAAGAGGTGGAGGCCGAATCCGTGTCCTATGTGGTCGCCCAGCACTACGGTATCGAAACCTCGCCGAACAGTTTTGGGTATCTGGCCGAGTACGGCAGCAGCCGGGACATGAAGGAGCTTACGGCGTCGCTTGACACGATCCGCAAGGAGGCGAACCGCCTTATCAACGCCATTGATGACAAATTCCATGAGATTTGCAAAGACCGCGGCATCGAACAAATACAGCCGGAGCGCGCGGAGCCGGCCGCACAGCCCGCAGCGCCCGCCCCGGCGCAGGAAACGGCGCCGCCACAGGCGGCACAACCTATGCCCGCAGCCGAGCAGCCCGCGCAGCCCTCGCGGGAGGAAGCGGCCAAGCAGACGCCCGAGGGCGAGTGGGACAGTTTTCTCCCCGATCCCGCCATCGGCCTGTCGGAAATGGCTATGTACGGCTATTCGCAGGACGGCATGATGCCGCTGTTGCAGGAAAAGGCGCTGGAGCTGTTCGACCAGGGCTTGCCCGTGTATATGCTGCACAGCGACAACACCGAGGATATGGTGCTCTACCGTTCGGATATTGAAGCCTATGAGGGAATTTTCGGCGTGGACACCGAGGACTGGCAGAAAACCCCGGAATATCTGGCACAGGCGGATCATTACGAGGTATATCAAATACCGGTCGGTGATGATACGCGCGCGTATCGCTATGCTACACTGTGGGAATTACAAAAAGCTGATCTTTCTGTTGACCGCGCCAATTATGAGCTGGTATACACCGCGCCGCTTACTGCCACGGACACGCTGGGAGGGGTCGACCGGCTATTAGGCAGCGATGACCGTCCCCATGACTTCCCCGGCAGGAGTTTGTCCACCAGTGATGTCGTGGTGATGCAGCGCGGCGGCGTGGCAACCGCGTACTATGCTGATGATATTGGGTTTAAGGAAATGCCCGGTTTTCTCGCGGAGAAACAGCCGGAAAAGACGGCGGAGCAAGTCGCTTCCGCCGCGGAACAGGCCGCGCCCGAATCCGCCCCGGCGCCGGATAAAGCGCAATTCGGCGAAAACGTCGCCGCGGTGGAGGCGGCGGTCAAGGCCGGGGAAACGATCAACCTCTCCGACCTGATGGGCGCGATCCGGGCGGATAAGCAAACAGCCGAGCCGGAAACGCCCCGGACTTTATATCGGAAGTATCTCCCCCTGTTATTGGATGAAGTCAGGAAAAGTGAAATCTACCCGTTCTTGCGGGATCGAGATTCCGACGTGCTGGATGCGGAAGCCGAAATCGGGAATAAACTGGATTCTCTGGCCGGGCAGTTCAAAAAAAATGACCCGGCGTTCTATGCCGCATATCAGTCATCCCCTCAGTTCCGCACATGGCTGATAGAGGATATTTTAGACCGGACATTTCAGGATTACACGACAAAGAACGGCGATAGCATATCACAGCATGAAGCGGAAGCGACAAGTCCCGATTGGGCGAAGCGCCCACCGGTTGCCAAGCAACAGCCGGGGGGCGAACCTCCGCCGCCCACGCCGCCGCCCGTTCCCAAAGAAAAGCCCGGGCCCGCCGCGCCGTCAGAGGAACAGCCGATGGCAAAACCCATCGCGGAGTGTAAACTGTCCGATATGGTCGGCGCAAAAATACCCCAGGCGGCTCAAACACCCGCCGCCCCTCGCCCCGAACCCATCCGACCCGCCGATGTCCCGGTGTATAAACAAACGGTCGATTATGCCCGCGAACATGGGGAGCTGGATCAATGGCGGCAGAATGGAAAACTCAATACCGCTTGCGCCACGGCGATTGACGAAGCCATTAAAGCCAGCAATTACGAGCCGAATCATTATGACCTGACCGGCGCCGTCAAACAAGTCACCGCCATGTACGGCGCCGACCGTATGAATTTTGTGCTGGCGAGCGTCATTCAACATCAGGATTATGACGGGCGCTATTCCGGCAAAAACAAGACATGGGCGAAAGCCTTTGATATTCCCGACCCGTCAAAGGTTCACCTTAATGCTCACCCCTGCCTCGTGGACGGGTTCGCCGACCGCGCGCGGGAAGCCGCCGCGCTCGCAAAGCCGTCGCTTATGAAAACGCTGGAAGCGAACGAGGCAAAGAGCCGTCAGCAGTTTTCGGGGGCCGAGAAAAAAGAGCCGCAAAAGAAAAAAGGGCTGGAGGTGTGAGTATGGACAGGATTGAAGATGTGGATTTGCGCGAGGCGCTGGGAGAGATCGCGGTGAACAACACCTTTTTCCATCGTGACAACGACTTAAATATCAGTCTCGAACAGATCGAACGCGCCGCGAAGATGTATAGCTGCTCCGAAAAATCTCTGATATGGGTGTCGTACCCGTCCGGCATCGACTGTTACCCCGAGCGCGAAGTGTTCCAGAAAGACACGCGGGGCTACAATGGCGTACTCTATCACGGGTTTGACATGCCCGACGACCGGAAGCTCGCTTACGCGGTCAGTATAACCGATACGTCTGACGGCAGTGTCCGCGGCAGCCTGACCGAGCTTGATATACGGGAATATGCCGCCAAAGTCCGCGGGAACGCGGTTCCGTCCAACAGTATACGGATATATTTGGATGATCCAAACGGCGGCGGCAAGCAGATGACAATGCCGAAATACGAGTTTGACCGGCGCGATCCCCGCGACCTCCCCAAGATGGCGGGCTGGCGGCACGAGCCGGACGATCCCGCCGCGCTGAGCGCGGCGATCAAAGATACATGGAACAATCGCCGGGGCGAAAACACGAAAACGTGCAGTCTGTGGAGCCATACCAGCAAACTGTACGACGGCAGAACCGCGTTTTACGCGGGTCAGATATTGCGCGGCCTGAACGGGCTGCGCGAACCGAACGGCGCGGACAGGCAATCTTTTTCCACACCGCTGAACGCATACGTCGCGGCCGCTTTCAACACCGACCAATTAGGCCGCCTTTTGGATGCGCTGCCTTACCAAAACGCCGAGTTTTCCCTCAAAAAAGGGCAGCAGAACATGTGTGCCGTCGTTTCCCGTGATGAAATCATGGCACAGCGCCATCAGGAACGCGGCGGGCCTACCGTCAGCAGGGACGGGCGGGAGATACCCGTCACCGTGCCGCCGAACGAAAAGAGAGGGCGGGCCGTAAAGCCGTCGCTGATGAAAACGCTGGAAGCGAACGAAGCAAAGAGCCGTCAGCAGTTTTCGCAGTCGGCGCCAAAAAAGACCGCGCAAAAGGCAAAAGGTGAGGCGCTATGATCGCCCGTATATTCCCGCGGCGAACGCGGGCCACACCAGACGATGATCTGGCGTTTACCACCTTTCCGGCCAGCCCACCCGACGTGGACGAAGTACATATCTCCGTCACTTTCTCGTATGACATGCAGAGAGCCGAAACGCTTGAAAAACAATGGCGGGCGCTGGGCGTCCCCGTCAAGGTGGGCGGGCCCGCGCTGGGGCTTCCGGGCGGCGGCTTCACGCCGGGCCTCTATCTCCGCAAAGGTCTGGTCATCACGAGCCGCGGATGTGACAATTCGTGCTGGTTCTGCTCTGTTCCGCAGCGGGAGGGTAAACTGCGCGAGCTTCCTATCACCGAGGGCAACGTGATTCTGGACGATAATCTTTTGACCTGTTCCGATGAACATATCCGGGCCGTGTTCGCCATGCTGTCCCGCCAGCAGGAGCGTCCGGCAGACGGCCTCCGTCCGGTGTTTTCGGGCGGGCTGGAGGCGCGGCTGTTAAAGCCGTGGCATGTTGAACTGCTGCGGGCGGTCAAAACCCGGCGTCTTTACTGCGCCTATGACACCCCGGACGATCTGGAACCTCTTATAGAGGCCGGACGGCTCCTGCGGGACGGCGGGTTTTCTCTGGCGTCCCACACCGCCCGGTGTTACATCTTGATCGGTTCTCCGCATGATACGCTTGACGCCGCCGAAACCCGGTTGCGGCAGGCGTGGGCGGCGGGATTTCTCCCGTTCGCCATGCTGTACCGTGACCGGGACGGCGTGACCGACCCGGAGTGGCGCAAATTTCAGCGGGCGTGGGTGCGCCCGGAAATCGTCTTTTCAAATCTGATGAAAGGGGCATAACTACATGGATAAATTTTCGGTTGAAGAAATTAACTTAATGTGCATTTACGATACCGCCAGCCGCCAGAGCTTGCTCGATGATCTGCGGGCGGGGCTGCGCGACGTGTACGAACCCGAAATGAAGGATATTTTCGACAGCGCCATCGCAAAGCTGGAAACCCTCTCCGAAGATGATTTTGCGGGGATCGGCTTTTATATCGCCGATGAGTTTGACGCGGAGGGGGCTGCGTTTGGCGAATAAACTGCAAATGTACGCCGACCTCGCCGACACGCAGGCGCGGCAGATCACCGGCAGCCGGGAAAGCTGGACAGGCTTTCTCGGCACGGCGGGGCGGCTGTACAAATACCCATTCGACGAACAGCTATTGATCTACGCCCAGCGCCCGGACGCGACGGCCTGCGCCACGTTCGACACTTGGCATGAACCGATGAACCGCTTCATCAAACGCGGCTCAAAGGGCATCGCCCTGATAGACGACAGCGGTGCCGCCCCGCGCCTGCGCTATGTGTTCGACGTGGCCGACACCTACGGCGCACGGCAGAACGCCCGCAAGCCGTATGTGTGGGAGCTGAAACCCGAACATGACCGCGCCGTCATCGAATCCATTGATAAAGCCTACCATATCGGCAGCTTAATGGGATGGGACGGCATAGACGGCAAGGAGCTTGTCGGGCATGAGGTCGGGGATGTTATTTTCGGCCTTGCGCATTCTCTGGCAGCGCGCTATTATGAGGAAAACGCCGGCGACGTTAGTGTTGCCGCCGAGGGCAGTTTTCTCGAAAACTATGGCGAACCCGACGTAAAAGCCGCGTTCCGGGACGCGCTGGCGGTCAGCGCGGCATATACCATTATGACCCGCTGCGGGATCGGCACATCGGAATACCTCACCGATGAAGATTTCATGCCCGTGTTCGACTTCAATACCCCGGCCGCCGTGAGCGTCCTCGGCAGCGCCGTCAGCGCCGTCTCTGAGGAAGTCCTGCGAAATATCGAAGTTACCATTAAAAATTACGAGCGGCAAAACGCTGTCAGCCGGATACCGTTCGTCGAAAGGAGTACCACACATGAGCGAACTGACGTACACGAAACAGGGGGATTATCTGATCCCGGACGTGGCGATCAAGGAATCCCCGCCCCTGGGCAAGTACGGGATGCTGCGGAAATCCTACCTCAAACAGCACCGGAAGGGGCTGTACACGAGCCTGTTGCTACAGGAGGAATTGTACCCCCATTGTCTGGAAATCGAGCAGACGGCGAACGAGAGGCTGGAACGCATGATGCCCGAAATGCTGGTGAAAGACCCGCCCCCGGACAAAGCGACCGACCCGCTGGGATGGGCGGCGCACATGAACATGACGCAAGCCCAGGCGGAGGAAGTCATCTACGCGGAACTGATCTACAGCTAAACACCGAACCCACAGGAGCGCCGACCGAGCAATCGGGCGGCGTTTCCGCGTCCAAACCGGCGATCACCGAGGCCGATATTACAGAATATCTCAAAACGGGCAGCATGGTACAGGACGGCAAATACCGAATTTTCTCATATTTTCTGCACGACCACGACACAAAAGAACAAGCCGCCTTTTTGAAAAATGAATACGGGTATGGCGGTGGAACCTATTATTTTCCCGATGGCTCACACGGCCACGCTGACGCGCAGCCGTCACGCGGCATCACACTCGGCAAAGGAGCATATGGCAACCCGGATGCCGAGGTCACGCTGACATGGACAAATGCCGCCCATCGCATTGAGCGGCTAATCAGCGACGGGCTGTATATGTCGCCGGACGAGCTGAATCACCTGCCGACATACGAAAGGCAAATGCTGGGCGCGGAGATCATCAACTTTTACGGCGATGTGCCGGGTGAGCGCCCGGAATACGTCACAAGTATGTTTGACGATTACTGGCGGAACGCCCAAATACTCGGCGATACGCTTGACAACCCCGAAAGGGCAGCGGAACTCCTTGCATCCATGCGTCCGATCATGGAGAGCACGCCGGGCGGCGACCGATACCACGATATACGGCAAAAGGCTCTCGATGATCTGACGGCCTTTGCGGACGGTACTTACACGCTGTTCCCGAATATGCCGTTTACCCTTCCCGTGCAGGCGCAGGGCGAACCCGTCCGCGAGGCCGCGCCCCAATCCACAAAAACGGAAACGCAAGCGCCCGCCGCCATCACGCAAGACGACATCGACGCCGCGCTCGTGGCGTGGAACGGCGACGGCGGCAGTATCAACCGCGTCTGCGAGTATATGCGGGATCACGCCCGCGCCCGCGATACGGCGTCTTTCATCCAGCGCGAGTACGGACAACCGGCGTTCACCGTCGCCAAAGGCGGCGCCGGGAACCCCGGTGGTGCTGAATCTGTGACGTTGCCCTGGGCGAAAGTGCAGATGCGCGTCGCGCAGTTGATCGGCGCCGGGGTTTTCGTCCCCGTGCCGGAACAGCCCCAGGCTGAACAGCCGTTAGCTGAAGCTCCCGCCGAAGCCCACGTTGAACCGGCCGCGCCCGTCAGCGGCGAAGCGCCGGCGGCACAGCCGACGCTGGAGCCGACGACGCCCGAACCCACATCCCCGAAGCCCGTATTTTTGCGCGAAAAAAACGAAATCCACGGCATGGATTTGTCCTTGTACGGCGACGGTGACGTGATCGGCTACGATAAGAACGGCGTCGAATACAGCATTTCTCGCGTGGGCGAGTACAATTTTATCAACACCACCACCCGGATCACGCCGATGGGCGACATCCTCGGCATGGGAGACATCCCGCCCGATATTCTGCGGCAGATCTGCGTCGCCAACGGTCTGGAGACGGAGGAACCCGCCGAGCCGGAATCTGGCTATACCGCGTCGCCCGCCGCCCCCGAAGCGGAACCGGCGCAGATGAACCTTTTCGATCTGGCCGCGCATCCGCAACACACGGAACCCGCCCCGGAGCGTGAACCGGCCGCCGCACCCGCGCCCGTAGCGCCCGAAGCGCCGGCATCGGAGCCGCAAGCCGCCGCCAATTTCCGTATCACCGACGATCATTTGGGCGAGGGAGGGGCAAAGACAAAATTCCGGCGCAACATGGACGCCATACACCTCCTGCACGATCTGGAATTTGACAAACGCGCCGCCACGCCGGAGGAACAGCAAATCCTCTCGCAATACGTCGGATGGGGCGGCTTGCCGCAAGCCTTTGACCCGGATAATAAGCAATGGGCCGACGAGTACATGGAGCTTATTACGGCCTTATCCACGGAGGATTACGACAAGGCGCGGGCCTCTACCCTGGGCGCGTACTACACGTCCCCCACGGTCATCAAGGCGATGTACGACACGCTGGAACGCCTCGGCGTCCGTGACGGCAACATTCTGGAGCCGGCCTGCGGCGTCGGTAACTTTTTCGGCCTGATCCCCGACAGCATGGCCGGCGCGAAGCTCTACGGCGTGGAGCTGGATTCAATCACCGGGCGGATCGCCAAACAGCTTTACCCGCAAGCCGACATCCAGATCACGGGTTTTGAAAAGACCAACACCCCGGACGCTTTTTTTGACGCGGCCGTGGGCAATGTGCCGTTCGGCGGCTATAAAGTCAGCGACAGGCGGTATGACAAACATAATTTTCAAATCCATGATTTCTTTTTCGCAAAAACGCTCGATCAGGTGCGCCCCGGTGGGATCGTCGCGTTCATCACCAGCAAGGGCACGCTGGACAAGGCCAGTCCCGAAGTGAGAAAGTACATCGCCCAGCGCGCGGAGCTGCTCGGCGCCGTCAGGCTGCCGAACAACGCCTTTCTCAAAAACGCCGGCACCGAAGTCACGTCGGACATTATCTTTTTACAAAAGCGCGACCGGCTCATCGACATCGAACCCGATTGGGTTCACTTAGGGCTGACCGACGAGGGCATACCCGTCAACAGCTATTTTGAGGAACACCCCGAAATGATCCTCGGCACGATGGCCTACGACAGCGGCTTGTACGGCGGCGAAAAGGAAACGACGTGCAACCCCATAGAGGGCGCCGATCTCAGCGAACAGTTGAGGGCGGCGCTTTCGCGTATTCAGGGGCAGATTACTGAAAACGAGATCGACGACATCGAGGGCATTCAGGACACCTCTATCCCCGCCGATCCCGCCGTCCGTAATTTCAGTTACACCGTTGTGGACGGCGCCGTGTACTACCGCGAAAATTCCCGCATGAACCCGGTGGAGATGCCCGCCCTCACATTGGAGCGCGTCAAGGGCATGATCGCCCTGCGCGACTGTGTGCGCGAACTGATCGACCTCCAGCTTTACGACCATCCCGACAGCGACATCCAGGCGAAACAGAGGGAACTCAACACCCTCTATGACGGCTATACCCGCAAATTCGGGCTGATTAACGACAGCGCCAACAAATCCGCGTTCTCCGCGGATTCCGCGTATTACTTGCTCTGTTCGCTGGAAGTCCTTGATGAAAACGACAAGCTGAAAGCCAAGTCCGATATGTTTACCAAGCGGACGGTCAGGCAGAACGTCGAGATCACCCACGCCGACACGTCCGCCGAAGCCCTGGCGGTGTCCATCGCCAACAAAGCCCGCGTCGATATAGGGTACATGATGGCGCTGACCGGGTTCACCGAGGAAAAGATCACAGCCGACTTGCAGGGCGTCATCTTCCGCGATGCCGGCGCCATGCCGGTTGACAGCATCCCGCTGTCCGTTTACGATCTTGACCGGCACCCCTATGTCACCGCGGACGAATATCTGTCCGGCAACGTGCGGGCAAAGCTCCAAACGGCGGAATATCTGGCGGAGCACCGCCCGGATTTAGTCGCCCCCCTCGCGCCCAACATCGCCGCGCTCCGGGAGGTGCAGCCCAAAGACCTTGACGCCTCCGAGATTTCCGTCCGGCTGGGCTCCACATGGATTGACCCGGAATACATACGTCAATTTATCTGCGAGCTGCTCCAGCCGCCGTCGTACAGGCGGGACGGCATCGAGGTACATTATTCCGCGCATTCCGGCGAATGGGGCGTCGAAGGGAAAAACGGCGTCGGGTTCAGCGACATCACCGCCACCGTCACCTACGGCACCGAGCGGATCAACGCCTATAAAATCATCGAGGACACATTAAATCTGAAAGACGTGCGGATATATGACACGAAGTACGTTGACGGCCAGGAAGTCCGCGTCCTCAACCAAAAAGAAACCACGCTCGCCGCGCAAAAACAGGAAGCCATCAAAAATGCGTTCCGGGATTGGATTTTCCGTGACCCCCAACGCCGCAGAACGCTTGTGGCGCTGTACAATGAACGGTTCAACAGCGTGCGTCCCCGCGAATACGACGGCTCGCATATCACGCTCACGGGCATGAGCCCCGAACTCACGCTCAAACAGCACCAGAAAGACGCCATCGCCCGCATCCTCTACAGCGGGAACACCCTACTCGCCCATGAAGTCGGGGCCGGAAAGACCTTTGAAATGGTCGGGGCCGCGATGGAGGGGAAGCACCTGGGGCTTTGCCACAAATCTCTGATCGCCGTCCCGAACCACCTCACCGAGCAGATGGCATCGGAATTTCTGCGGATGTACCCCTCGGCGAATATCCTTGTCGCCATGCAAAAGGATTTTGAAACGCGAAACCGCAAGAAATTTTGCGCGAGAATAGCCACAGGTGACTACGATGCCGTGATAATAGGCCACAGCCAACTTGAAAAAATCCCGCTGTCCAAAGAGCGGCAGGAGCGGCTTTTACAGGATCAGATCGACGACATCACCGAGGGCATCGAAGAACTCAAAGAGAACCACGGCGAGCGTTTCACGATCAAGCAGATGGAAAAAACACGCAAATCCCTGGAAGCGAAGCTGGAACGGCTCACCGACGACAGCCGCAAGGATGATGTGGTCACGTTCGAGCAGTTGGGCGTGGATCGCCTGTTTGTGGACGAATCGCAAGCGTTCAAAAATCTATTTCTCTATACGAAAATGCGGAACGTCGCGGGCCTGTCCGCCTCCGATGCGCAAAAGTCATCCGATATGTTTCTGAAATGTCGGTATATAGATGAAATCACCGGCAACAAGGGCGTCGTGTTCGCCACGGGGACGCCGGTCACAAACTCGATGACGGAACTGTACACGTTACAGCGGTATTTGCAGTACGACGCGATTCAGGCCGCGGGCCTCGCCCATTTCGATTCCTGGGCCTCGATCTTCGGCGAGACACAAACGTCAGTCGAATTGGCCCCGGAAGGAAACGGTTATCGCGCCCGCACACGCTTTGCCAAGTTTAATAATGTACCCGAACTCATGGCGATGTTCAAAGAGGTTGCCGACATCAAAACGGCGGACACGCTGGATTTACAGCGCCCCATAGCCCATTATATCACAAAAAGCGTGGAGCCGACCGATCTCCAAAAGGAAATGGTGCTGGAATTATCCGCGCGGACGAAAGCCGTACACAACAAGCAAGTTGACAGCCACGTTGACAACATGCTCAAAATAACGTCGGACGGGCGCAAGATCGGGCTGGATCAGCGGTTGATGAACCCCATGCTTCCCGACGATCCCGGCAGCAAGGTCAACGTCTGCACCGACAACATCTACGACATTTGGGAGCGGACAGCCGACAAGCGGCTGACACAAATTTGCTTTTGCGACTTTTCCACACCTAACGCGGATGGACGTTTCAATGTCTACGACGATATGGAGCAGAAGCTGATCGCCAAAGGCGTCCCCGCCGACGAGATCGCGTTTATCCACGACGCCGCGACGGAGGCGCAGAAGAAAAAGCTGTTTGCCCAGGTACGCAAAGGCAAAATCCGGGTGCTGTTCGGCTCCACGTTCAAGCTCGGGGCCGGGACAAATGTCCAAGACCGCCTGATCGCCATCCACGACCTCGACTGCCCCTGGCGGCCGTCCGACCTCGAACAGCGCGCGGGCCGGATCGTCCGGCAGGGCAACATGAACCCCGAAGTCAGCATTTTCCGATATGTGACAAACGGCACCTTCGACAGTTACCTCTTTCAGACTTTGGAGAAGAAACAGCAGTTTATATCGCAGATTATGACCAGCAAATCGCCCGTGCGCTCCTGCGAGGACGTGGACGAGCAATCGCTTTCCTATGCCGAAATCAAGGCGCTGTGCGCCGGCAACCCGAAGATCAAGGAGAAGATGGAGCTTGACATCGACGTTTCCCGGCTGCGTCTGCTCAAAAGCGATCACCAGAGCCAGCAATACCGATTGCAGGATGACATCGCAATCACCTTTCCGAAGAATATAGAGGCCAACAAAGGCTTCATAGAGGGCTTCAAGCAGGATTTGAAGCGGCTGGAAACCCACACGCACGAGGGCGAGGAAGGGATCGCGCCCATGACGATCGGCGACAAGACCTATACCGACCGGGGCGAGGCCGGGGCCGCGCTGCTGGAAGCCGCTAAAGCCCACGCATCCACGGAACCCGTGAAGATCGGGAGTTACCGCGGCTTTGATATGCTGGTGTCGTTTACGACCATCGGCGGGGAGTATCACATTGACATGAAAGGCGCCATGACCCACAAGGCCACCCTGGGCGACGATGCTTCCGGCAACATCACCCGCATCAACAACGCTTTCGACAGAATCCCCCAGCGGCTGCAATCCACGGAAGCGCAGTTACAAATGCTCTGCGAGCAGATAGAGAACGCCCGTGTCGAACTGGATAAGCCTTTCGCGTTTGATCAGGAGCTTGCCGACAAGACCGCGCGGCTCGCGGTACTGGACGCTGAACTCAACATGGACAATGCGCCGGCCGCGCCCCCCGTGCAGGCGGAGGCCGCGAAAGCCCCGCCGTCCGTCGTAAAGGCCGAGCCGCCCGCCGCGAAAGGAAAGCCGTCGCTGATGGAAACCCTGCGGATCAACGAGGAAAAAAGTCACCGCTTGTTCGGCAGAAAGCCCGCCGACGCTGAAAAGCCGAAGGAGGCGAGCCTGTGAGCAACCTCAAACGCCCAATCCATCTCAATATCCGGCTCACGGGGGACGAATTGAATCTTGTCGCCGAAAAAATGGCCGCGGCGGGCATCCGCAACCGGGAGGCGTATTTCAGGAAAATGATCCTCGATGGCTACATTGTACGGCTCGACTTGAAAGAAGTCAAGCGAATGGTGTCCCTGCTCGGGAGCGCGGCCAACAACCTCAACCAGATCGCCCGCCGCGCCAACGAAACCCGGAACATTTACGAAAGCGACATCCGCGATATACAGGCGCATTTTGACAGGCTGGAGGCGCAATCGGAGGCGGTTCTGCGCTCACTGGCGAAAATACAGGGGTAACGCACAGGCGGGGCGGCTCTTTCGGGCCGCCCCGTTTCGCCATACGCAGTTTGATATTTTTCCTTATTTCTCGCAAGAAACGAGGAAACACGGAAATATTTTCGACAAATACAACCTATATGGCGTGTTTTGTATTTTCAGGTTGTTCCCATGTGCTTGCATATCTGCTAAAATCATCTTATTCATGCTACATACGGGGAGGGTGCAGAATGTCAGTGGATTACAGCGCGATGGGGAAGCATATACGGGAATACAGGGTACGCCGGAACCTTACGCGACGGGAACTTGCCGAGAAAGCGGGGGTCGGATACAATCACATCGGAAGAATAGAGAGGGGCGTTGGGACACCAAGCCTTGCTGCCGCCATCGCCATAGCGAACGCGCTGGAGGTCGGTTTGGATCGGTTGATTCGAGGCGACTTTCATTATGAGCAAAACGATTTTGTTTGTGAAGTGGTCGGTCTTATGGAAGGGATTGATAAGAAGCACCGCCACTTGTTTATGGCTCTTTGCAAAATTGTATTTGCGGCAATTAAAGACATCAAAGATAAGCCCGGATAACACATCGCATTTGACAATGCGGAAATCATAATCATTCGCCGTCTATTTCAAGCGCCTTTTTAAGCTGTTCCTTGCTGGGCAGCACCGTTTGATAGCGCCCCGCGAAGATTTGATTATTTTCCTCCGGCAGCATCATCTCCACCATAGCGTCTTTCTTGTCTTTGCAAAGCACGATGCCGATGGTTGGATTCTCGTCCGGCAGCTTCACCCTGCGGTCATAGTAGTTCACATACGTTTGCATCTGCCCGATGTTCTGATGTTTCAGGCGGCCAATTTTTAAGTCTATCAGCACAAAACAGCGCAGCAGTCGATTATAAAAGACGAGATCGACAAAAAATGATTCTTCCTCGAACGTGAACCGCACTTGCCGCCCCATAAAGGCGAACCCTTTTCCCAATTCGAGTAAAAATTGCTGTAAATGGTCGATGAGCTTTTGTTCCAGTTCTGTTTCCGTGTATGAGGACTTTTCCGGCAAACCCGTAAACTCCAGCACATACGGGTCTTTGAACAAGTCCTGCGGCGATTCGATGATCTGCCCTTTCTCCGCCAGTTCCCGGACTTTTCCCTGATCGCGCGAGAGCGCGAGCCGTTCATACAACGACGTGTCGAATTGCCGCTGAAATTCCTTGATCGACCATCCGTTATCGGCGATCTCCAATTCGTAAAACCGGCGCTCGTCCTCGTTGGCGATCCGCATAAGCTGAATATAATGCGTCCAACTGATATTCGGGTTGAATTTCAAAATCGGCGATTTGGAAATCTCATCGGACGAATAAATCAGATAAAACTGACGCATCAGGCGGAGGTTTTCAGCGGAAAACCCTTTGCCGAGATTCGCCGTCAGATAGTCCGACAAGTCCTGCAAAATGCGTTTTCCGTATTGGGCGCGCTTCTCCCCCTGCTGTTCTTTTTCAATGATTCGCCGGCCTATTTCATAATAAGTGACGGTCATCGTGGTGTTAATATTCTTCTCCAAGCTGCGCCGCGCCTGCCTGATCAGCTCGCAAACGGACTTGAAAAATTCAAGCTCGCCGGGTTCAGATAACGGCATATTCACCGCCTGAATTTCCTTGCTGGTTTCGTTCATATAAAAGTGTTCCTTTCCTCTATCGTCGGTCATATTGCTGTCAGGCCGGGTAGCCTGTCCTGTTCAAAAACACTTTGCTGAAATCGTCTATACTGGTGTTCTCGCATACATCAGCCGCGTCCGCGATGAGTGAAAGATATGGGACAAACACTTTTACAGCAAAAAATTGGAGCGCGGTAAGGTCACCGGATAGTTTTTCCGCTTCAGCCAAAATGTGATCCGCATCTGTCATTTCCAAATACCGGCTCACCGCAAAACAAAAAGCCCATTTTGAGACGTATGGCTCATTTAGCCGCGTGAGTTCAAGCAATATCTCATTAGGTTCCTTTTCCTTTAATTCTTTTTCTGACGGGATATAGGGCTGTCCTTCCGGGCATGACCCGGACTGCGTTTTGTAGTTATCATATAAGGCAATTAAAGAGGGGATGGTGGGTTCGTTGATATATTTGACAAACAGTTCCTTATGTTCAGCCGCGAAATAATGAAGCCCTTTGTTCAGGAAATCCATCACAGCATAATAGGCTTCGTCCGTCAGTTCCATGTCGTTTAGAAAAGACATGAACACCTCGACCTCGCCCAATACCGCGCTTATCGCGTGGCGGTAAAGCAAATCGACAAATTCACGCTCGATACCTTCCGCCAGCGTGTTGTAGGGTATGGCGAATATTTGAGCCAGCCTGACCAGTCTATCTTCCCGTGGGATTCTTACGCCGGATTCGTACTTCGCGTAGTTGTCCGTGCGGATACCCATAGCCGACGCCACTTCTATCTGCGTCAAGCCTTTTTTCCTGCGGTAGCGTTTAATGCGCTGCGATATGTTATTCATATGTGTCCCCCACGTAGCTTCTTCATGCTGGTGCCAATATGTACATTGTACATTAAAGTACCATGTGCGTCAAGCAGTATATATAATATATCTTAACTACGGTTCCGAAATAATACCCGGCAGAGCGCACTAATCCGATACCCCGGAATAGGTTCCCGGCCTCTGTTTTTCACGAACTTTAGTCCCTGTTCATTTTGGGGCGCTGCGCTTTTTACATGAGCGCGCTACAATACCTTCACTATATTGGTGGAGGTATTTTTTATGCGCCGTAAGAAAAAAGGCAACCCCGATCCGCTGGATCGGCACCTGGCAAGTCTGCCGAAGCAGGCTATTCGTGATATGGAGGCCGCCGTGGACGCGGCGTGGAATGACCCCGATCCCGCGATACGGGCGCGGCAGCGACAACTTTTCGGCGACCGCAAGCCCACGGTGGAAGAATTTATCCGCGCGATGGCGGAGGAAGTGAAACGGGGTGAAAAGCTGTGAGCTATATTTCTGAAATGCTGCGTCGGGCAAATTTACAGGACTTGCGGGAGTTTCTCAAAACCGGTTGTGAAGTCGTCGAATATGATACAAGACCATATCAGGAACGGGAAAAGCGCGCGGTTGAAAAAGTGCGGGCAGTCCTCCGTGATAAAATCCATGATCCTGGGGAGTGTGAGGAAGCGTCCAACGCGGTGATGGAATACGCCGGCGATGTCGAGAACATCTACATGGAACTCGGCCTGCGATGCGGTTTTATCCTCGCCGCGCAAATGCTGGGAGGTACGCATGAGAACATTGTTTAAGATTCTTCTGTTCCCCGTGTCCCTGCTGCTGACGATCTTTGTCGCGGCCAGCGGTTTCATCGTCAAAAGATGCGCCGTGCTGTTAAATATCCTGGCTGTGATATTGTTCCTCGCGGCGGCGCTCGGTCTTGTCCAGTATCTGGCCGGGTGGCCGTTCGGCGGCGCGGGGAATGCCTCGGCGCTGCGCTCCGCGGTCATCGCCGGCGTATGCGCGTTCCTGCTCTGTCCGTCCGGGCTTCCAAAGTTGACGCTGTGGATCGTCGGCAGGCTGGACACTTTGAACCGTTCGATCAAGTCCATATAACCACGCGCCCGGTACGATTTTGTACCGGGTATTTTTTTGCAAAGGGGGCTTTTCTATCGCAGCTACGTGGATCAGGCCGCGGCATATCAGCGCGGGCAAAACGGTCGCGCAAACCATCTCCGATGGGATAGACTACGCCGAGAACCCGGACAAAACCCAGCAAGGGGATTTTGTCACGGCGTATGGGTGCAACCCGCGTCTGGCCGACGCGGAATTTTTGCTCTCGCGCCGGCAGTACGCCGACGCCACCGGCCGGAATCAGGGGAAATCGGATATACTGCTGTACCACATCCGGCAATCGTTCAAGCCGGGGGAAATCACGCCGGAGGACGCAAACAGAATCGGACGCGAGCTGGCGATGCGCTTCACCCACGGCAAGCACGCTTTTATCGTGGCGACACACGTCGATCAGCACCATATCCATTCGCACATCATTTTCAATCCCGTTAATCTTGAATGTACGGGTAAATTCAAAAATCCCCTGCGTTCCAACAAGATCATCCGGCGCATTTCCGATCACATTTGTTTGGAGAATGGGCTGTCCGTCATTGAAAATCCGATGCCGTCCCGCGGCAAGGATTACAGCGATTGGATGGGCGGCTGGCGGGGAAAGCTCGAACAGCTCATTGATAAAATCCTCGCGGGGAAGCCGGGGAGCTTTGAGGAATTTATCAAGCTGCTGGAAGCGGAAAAATGCGAGGTCAAGGTATGCAAATACACGTCCGTCCGCATGGAAGGGCAGAAGAAGTTTACCCGGCTAAAATCCTTATCTCCCGATTATACCGAGGACGCCATACGCGAAAGAATCTCCGGCGCCCGGATCGTTACCCCGAAGGAAAAGCCCGCGCCCGCCGCGCCGCCGCCATCCGCTTTTATGATCGACTTCCAGAACCGGATCAGGGCGCTCAAAGAGAATCCCGTTACCCAGGGCGCGAAGATTTTCAACATCAAGCAGATCGCCAGTTCGTTCATGTTCATGCAGGAGAACGGTATCCCGGATATTGAAGGTCTGCGGGATCGGGTACAGGCCGCGAAAGACGATTTGAACCGGATCGTCCCCCGCGTTTCCGCCATCGACGCACGAATGGCCGCGATTAACGAATTGCAAAAACATATCGGCGCGTACATCAAGACGAAAGATGTTTTTGCCGGGTATCGCAAGGCCGGGTACAGTAAAAAATATCTGGAAGAACACCGGGCCGCAATCGAAACTTGCAAGGCGGCGAAGCGGTTTTTTGACGCGCAAAATCTGAAAAAGCTCCCGACGATCCCGAAGCTCAAACAGGAGTTTGCCGCTCTGCTCGATGAAAAGAAAAAGCTCCAGGCCGAGCTGAAACCCATGCGGGCCGCCATGCAGGAAATCCTAATCATCGAACAGAACATCCGCGACTTTTACGGCCTCCGTGATACCCAGCCCCGGAGAGAAACCGACCGGCAGGGGCGGTGACGTTCCCACGTTTTAGCGTTCCGCAGGAACGCGCAGCAGACACCGAAGGTGGCTTAAAAAATCGGCAGCCGGAGCCGCCGATTTTAGAGGGTTTGGGAAACCTCCCAACGAGCAATTTTACACGGGGGAGCGCCAGCGAAAACGTGGAAAATGTGTCTGATGAGTTCATCAGACCTTGCTCGCCGAACCCCGTAGCTCAACTTAGCGTGCGCGGGTCATTTATGAGATCATGAAAAGGATAAAAGGACGACGATAAAAAACGGCGGCATCATTGCCGTCGTTAGCGTTTGATCATTTTTTCGCAATTAGCGATAAACTGCGAAAGATTACGTCGTTGGCCTTGGAGCGGTTAACGTAATTACTGACATTATAGCACAGATCGTCGTTTATGTCAACGATAATTTTTTAGAAAACCTTGGAAACCTTGGAAACCCGCATGATTAAGGCGTTTCCCTGTATATTGTGAGTTTCGATTACACCGCTACAATGGCTTGCGGTCGTTAATTCCATCATTTTCAGTCGGGTCGCTTGGCGGGGCAGTTTTTTAAGCCGTCAACCTGACGGCTTAAAAAATTCTGTATAATTCAATCCGACCCACAAATAAGCAAATGATGGAGGATCATGAATGGCCCGACGAGGTGAGAACATTTATAAAAGGAAAGATAAACGCTATGAGGGGCGATATATCAAAGGCCACAAGCCGGACGGCAAGCCCCGGTACGGGTATGTATACGGCAGTAAATACGGTGAAGTCCAGGCTGAATTGATTGCGCTCAAACTCAAATACAGAGGGCAGAAAAAGAATGGCGCCGAGCGTTTTTGCGGCCTTTTTTCAGATTATCTGATCGCGTGGCTCTTATCGGTCGCTGAAACGGTCAAAGCGTCCACACTGGCCGGATACCGCCGCATGATCGGAAAATATATTTGTCCGGCTTTGGGGGACAAGCCTTTGGGTAAGCTGAATCAAGCGGATATATCCGGTTTCGCCGATGATTTGAAAAACAGAAACCTTAGTGACGGGACGCGGCGCAACATACTGTGCCTGCTGCTGGCGGTGCTGAAACAGGCGGCCAAAGACGGGGATATTGACGCCGATATTATCAAGGATATTATTCTGCCCACAGCGGAAAACAAAAAGGCGTCGGCGCTGACCAAAACCGAGCAAAAGAATTTGGAGAACACGGTGGCGTGGGATGCCCGGGGGATCGCCATTCTGCTGGCGCTCTACACCGGGATGAGGCTGGGCGAAATCTGCGCTCTGCGGTGGGTGGATATTGACTTGATCGAGGGTCTTATCCATGTGCGGCAGACCGTTCAGCGGCTTGCGCTTGGGGGTGGAAAAACAGCCTTGCATATCGGGACGCCTAAAACCCCCACAAGCCGGCGCGACATCCCGATCCCCGATAAACTGCTGGATTATCTGCGCGTACTGCAAAGCGGAGCGTCCGGCGAATACGTTGTGACGGAAACGGGAAAGCCCGCCGATCCGCGAACGATCCAATATCGGTTTTACGCGCTTTTGTGTAAAGCCGGAATCCGAAAAATCAATTTTCATATGTTGCGCCATACCTTCGCCGTCCGCTGTTTGGAGTTGAAGATGGACGTTGTGACGCTCAGTCAGTTGCTCGGCCACGCCTCGGCAAAAATGACGCTGGATGTGTACGGGGATTCTTTGCTGGAGCACAAGAAACAAGAGATACAGGCGCTCAATCAGCTTTGTTCCTTTGGCATGGAGCGAAGAACCGCGTAAAAAAACAAATCGTTTTCAATTTGCGTCGTCTCTTATACGGGACGATGCACTTTGCCATGCCGTGAAAAGAGTTTTACATATCATTTTATTCTATCTTACGGGAAAACAGACTTCATTCAGGTTGAAAATTCGATTGAACAAAGCCGCTCAAAAAATGCGCCGTCAAACGCGCCGTCAACCCTTTCGCGGAAGCCGCTTGATAAGCGTGTTTCCGGCATTTCTTCGCAGTTTATCGCTAATTGCGAAAAAATGATCAGTCGAACACACGAAGTGATTATTGTTTACTAACAGACCCGAAACTATACCTTGTCTATCGGTTAATTGGCGCCAACAAGCCAAAGGGAGAATAACCTATGCAAGCGATAAAGCAAAAACTGAATAAAGCGAAACAATACATAATGGGAAAGTCACTGAGGACACGGGTAATCGCGCTTGCGCTCGCCGTGGCCGTGCTCGGGTCAGCCGCCTTCATAGTAAACATTATGGGCACGTTTGCCCTGCCCACCGATCCATACCCGAAGGGCGCGTCCCTTGTATTCATCACGCAGGGCAACAACAAAAGCCCCGCCACCTATACGCTGTACACCGCGGTGCAGAACGCGGGCGGGTCGGTGACTTTTCACCCGGACGGCTCGGCCACATCGGGCACGACCGGGGCCACCTCGATAGACTACAACGCGACCGGCTTTGACATAACGGATATGTACGTGTACGCGATGCTGGCCGATGTGAACGGCGTTACGGGCCAGCCCATTCTGGCGCGAATTAACCAAGACGGCTCGGTGGCCCGCGTGGGCCGCATCACCGGGACAAATATCCCGGCATACGGATCAACCGGCGTGAACAGCGCGAGCTTTAACGCGGGCACATTCGGCGCCGGCGCCGACGCGGATACATACTATGTCCGCGCCGGAACAGCCAACGGTTTTCTGTATGTGATCCCGAATGTTTCCACACTGGCTTCGCCGGTGACGCCCCTTCCCAGCCTTCCGGCGACCAGAATCCAGTTAAAGACCCCTGCCGGCGTCAATACGACGATGCCCAACACGGCAGACCTCTTCTATAAGGACGGATATATCTGGTCGTTTTACAATCCGACCGCCGGGACGAACGCCGTCTTTTACCGCATTAACCCCACCACCGGCGTTGTGGAAACATTTATTGTGAATACAACGAATCCCGCGGGTTCCGGGTATGTGAATATCCCCGCTGACAGTTCCAACTTCGGCGCCCAATGGGTGTACGGCAACGGCAATGTCGGCATTTGCAGCAATTCAGGTGTAGTCTATCAGGTCGAGATCACAAACGCGGCCACCGCGACGCCCACCTTTGCCCTGATAGCGACGCTGACCGCCACCCCGTCCCTGCAAAACGACGGCGCGTCCTATGTGGGCGAGCCCATCGACCTGAGTATCAAAAAAACCGCTTCACCCGCCGACTTTGAGCCGGGTACACCGCTCACCTATACGCTGACAATCAAAAACCTCTCGGTTTATCCCTCGTCCGGCTTCATCGTGTCCGACGACCTTCCGGCAGGCTTTATCGGCCCCTACACAGCCGCCACCCCCAACAATCCCACCGACTCGCAATACGTCAAGATCACGAACGTGGGCGGCATTAACCGATTGAGTTTCATCGGCGGCGCGCTGGCCGCGGGCGGCAGCTATACCATCACCGTGGCGGGGCAAGTCGATGCGAACGCCGCGCCCCCGCTGGTCAATACCGCCAGCGTTTTAGGCAACGAAGCCGATCCCAACATGGCAAACAACTCCTATACGGTATACTGCGGGCCGCCCTCCGATTCGCTGCCTGCCGGATACCTGAAATACACCGGCTACGATATGCGCGTGACCGACGACAAAGGCCCCGTCAACGGCAACACCGGGACGACGACGCCCGGCAGCGGGGTATCGCCGCAGAAATATTCCGGCGATACCTTCCTGAACGGTTCCGTCTGGTATACGCCGTTTAACAGCAATGTGGTCATGAAACAGAATAATATCACGGGGCAGATCACCGGGCTTCCGCTGCCGGCAGGCGCTCTGAGCGCCGCGGGTACGCAGAACTATCACGGTACGCCGGTGTACGCCGGTAATTATCTCTGGTTCGCGCCCTATGATTCCGCCAGCCTGCTGCGGCTCGATCCGAACACCGGCACGATGGCCACCTTCCCGATACCTGCCGCCGCCCTTTCCGCGTCGGGCGGGAACTTCTCGTCCATCGTGTTTGACGGCCATTATCTGTTCCTGATCCCGTACAATTCACCCGACCTTGTGCGGGTTAGCCTGCTTGACAATTCGATGACCACATACCCGATCCCAAGCTCCGCGTTGGGCGCGTCCGGCCAATTCATGGCGGCGGACTTTGACGGCACGAACTTGTGGCTTGCGCCCTACAACGCGAAACAGCTTGTGGAAGTGACCAATTTGGACGCGGATATAGCGGCGCCCAATAACGTGACCCTCACCGGGTACGACCTCCCGAGCACGCTGGATTCATCCTGCGTGGGCGGCGCGCCGCAGAAATTCTCCGGCTGCGTGTTCGCGGGCGGCGCGCTCTGGATGACGCCCGCCAACGCCAACAGCGTTGTGAAGGCTGATGTGGCCAGCGCGACGGCGACCGCTGTGCCGTGTACCGGCTATCCATTGAGCGCGGGTGTAAACCTGAACACAGCCGCCTCTACCACGGGGGCCAACAAATACAGCTACGCGGCGTTTGACGGCAGCCATATATGGGTATCGCCGCTGACATCAGACCGCCTGCTCGCAATCGACCCGGCTGACGGCTCGATGGTCGGCTACCAACTGCCGCTGTACAAATCCATGAGCGACGACTTGCCCTATACCTCGTACATAGGCCCGACAACGCCTCCGACCGTAGACCCGGTGACATTCCACAACTATTTCAATAACAACAACTGGGGCATGACCGATCACGCCACGACGGACACCACGATACGGCCCGCCAACATCAACCTCTATGGAGGTTTGTGCTTCGACGGCAACAACATCTGGCTTTCGCCGCTGGATTCCGACCGCACGGTCAAGATCAGCCCGTCTGTGGACGAAACCGTGAAAGCCGACAACGCCACGGTGACAGCCACGCTGACCAACAATATGCTGGGCGCATCCCCCAACTCCACCATCGACAAGATCGAATGGGTGCGGGTGGACACGAGCAAAGCCGATACACCAAATCTGACCTACAAGGGCAACACGCTGTCGCCCTATACCGACGTTCGCAACCCGCTGACCACGGCGGCCGCGGCCAACGCGAACTTCTTCGACGCCGCCTTTACCAAAGCCGCCGTCACCGACAAAGGCACGGTGTACGCCGATGGATACGGCAGCCAAGCCGGACAGACGCTGTCCTTCACCGCCCCGGCCAACGGCGTGTACTACGTCAAGGCGTATTTCACCGACCCGCTGAACCAGTACGGCATGGATCAGGCTTACGACGCGGCCAGAGGCACACCGCAGACGGTGACGGTCATTAAGGAAGTGACCGTACAGGTTTCCGTCATGCTGCACGTGCGGCAGGTCATCCTCGGCTCGTCCACCATGATTATCCCGCCGCAGATGGGCTACATGTCCATTGTCAACGTCGATCCGCCCCCGGCCAGTCC
>Ga0209629_10000048_pt1 | contig 48268 bp, 42 predicted proteins | sample TergutCu122P5_FD_187286 | JGI IMG/M metagenome (GOLD analysis project Ga0209629, IMG submission 187286) | Cubitermes ugandensis P5 segment gut microbial communities from Kakamega Forest, Kenya - Cu122 P5 (SPAdes) (version 2) | ecosystem: Host-associated > Arthropoda: Insects > Digestive system...
ACTTTTTTTTCCGTATTTTGCATAAAAATAATAAGTTTATTGAAATCGTTTTCAATAAACTTACTATAATATATTGATATACACAAATTTATACTATGTTCTACCAACTATTTTTGGCATATATACCGAATTAACAAATGAAAGATTTGTATTTAAATCAGTGCCTCTTCCTGGTCTTGTATTTATTGATAGACCGCCGAGAGTAACTTATATCAATCCTTCAGCGCCACATTCCGGTGGTGGAAATGGTGGTAAACCTAAGCCGAATACTCTACCGAGAGAATAACGGATTTATGCAGCCGTATAAAAAGTACGGCTGTACTTTTTTTAATAAAAAATTACTACTTTTGTGTTTTTAGTGTTTGTTAAATTTCATCAAAATTATGTTTTGTCATTGCGGGTCAAGATGCGCAATGACAGCATTAATGTCGATGTCTTAATAATTTTTCAAAACAAAATTTAAACAGATTTTAATTCACAAGCATTGCAAAAGAGCGGTGCCTACTTTTTATTTCCTTTGACATTCTTTTGGTACCACGCAAGTTCCTGAGGCGCGGCAGACCACAATCGGTTCAGCCAGAACGTCGGCAGCCGAAGGCGAGATGTCGGTTCGGGGAACAATAACTTTTTTTGCCTCAAAAGTCATTTTGCGGGAAGAATTTCCGATTTTTGTAATTTCGCCTGTCGCCTCAATATAATCGCCGGCAAAAACGGGCGCAAGAAATTCAACATTGTCGTAAGCGCAGAAAAGCCCTTCGTCGCCGTCGTTGATAATTAAAAGTTCGGTTGCAATATCGCCAAAAAGTTGCAGCATTTTTGCGCCATCAACCAGATTTCCACCGTAGTGAGCATCGTGCGCCGACATTCGCACACGTATTAATGATTTTTGCATAATATTAATAATTTTTTATTGAATAATATATTTAACCAAAATAGAAGGCGTTTTTACATATTCGGGTTCAATATCGCCCGTTTTAACTAATTTTTCCACTTCTGCAATTACCAAGTCGGCAGCCATAGCCATCAGGGGATTGAAATTTTGCGAAGTCCCGCGATAAACAAGATTTCCCGTTTCATCGCCTACACTTGCACGAATCAGCGCAACATCTGCCCGTAGTGGCTTTTCGAGCAGAAACTCTTTTCCGTCAACCGAAATTATCTGCTTTCCTTGGGCAGCCAAAGTGTTTAATCCGGTTGGGGTAAGAATACCGCCGAGTCCGCACCCTGCCGCTCTTATTCGCTCGGCGAGCGTTCCCTGAGGCACAAAAACAACTTCAAGTTCGCCCTTGTTCATTTGTTCGTTGCAGGCAGGATTTCCGCCAATATAGGAAGTAATAACTTTTGTAACTTGCTTATTTACAAATAATTTGCCAAAACTGCGGTCGGGAAAAACGGTGTCGTTACAAATAATCGTAAGATTTTTTAAATTTGATGCGGCAATTGCATCAATAATTCTATCGGGCGAGCCGTTACCCAAAAATCCGCCAATCATTATCGTCATTCCGTCTTTTATAAACGACAGAGCTTTTTCCAAAGAAATAAATTTATTCATTTGATGTATTAAATTTAAAATTTTGCACAAAAATACAACAATTTTCCAATATTACAACTGTTCACACACTTTTCAACATTATTCTGAAAGTTGTTCCCGAATTTAAGGTTGATTGTTTCACAAAAATTTTTCCGTGATGATACTGTTCTACAATACGTTTTGCAAGGGATAATCCCAATCCCCAGCCGCGTTTTTTTGTCGTAAATCCGGGTTTAAAAACGTGGCGAAAAAGTTTGCGTTCAATACCTTTTCCGGTGTCGTGCAGGTCGATAATAATGTTATGTCCGTCTTTTTTTACATACAAATCAATATTTCCCGAACCGTCCATAGCATCGATTGCGTTTTTACACAGATTTTCGATAACCCATTCAAACAGAGGCACATTCAAAGCGGCAAATAATTCTTTTTCTTTATTAAAATGCGTTTGAATTTTTACTCGCGCCGATGAGCGGCTGCCGATATAGGCAACGGCATTTTTCAATGTATTATTCAAACTTACGGTTTGTAAATCGGGTGTAGAGCCAATTTTTGAAAACCTTTCGGCAATAGTTTGCAAGCGGTTTACGTCTTTTCCCATTTCGCCGATAAGGGCATCGTCAGGATATTTATTTTGCATCAGTTCGTACCAGGCAAACATTGACGAAATAGGCGTTCCAAGTTGATGGGCAGTTTCTTTGGACAAGCCAACCCAAACCTTATTTTGTTCCGATTTTTGAGCATTGGAAAGGGCAAAAAACGCCACTGCTAAAAAAATGAAAATTACTCCAAGTTGAAGGTATGGAAAATATTGTAACTGCTTGGTTAACAACGAATCATCATAATAAACATATTGTTTTTCGTTATCAATATTTATTTCAAAAAAATGATTTTTATCTTTTAGTTTTTCAATATATTTTTTATAAAATTGTGCCTTGTTTTTTTCGGGTTCGTTAATATTTCTGGCATAAAGTAAATTATTGTGTTCGTCCACATGAATCACAGGAATTGAATTATTACTTTCCAAAATTCTAAGAATCATATCAATATCGGTATCGGCATTAGGATTTGTTTCAATCAGTTTTCTGTTGGCATAAGCCCAAAGTTCAATGCGTTTTTTTTCTTCAATGTTCATCGCATGCGCTAACCTGTTGGAAAAAAACACAGAAGCAGCAACGATCACTACCGCTACAATAATAAATATGAGTTTAAAATGACGATTCATATTATTTCATTCCCAAAATTTCCCTTGCTTCTTTCGGAGTTGCGATTTCTCTGCCGAGTTCCTTTGCCAAGCGCACAACTTTTTCTACCAGTTCACCGTTGGATTTTGCCAAAACGCCTTTTGAGATATAAACATTGTCCTCGAAACCAACTCTGACGTGTCCGCCGTCAATGATAGAGGCAACAGCAAGCGGAAATTCGTAACGACCGATGCCCGCAACAGTGTAAGTCGCACCTTCGGGAATGCTGCCGCGCAGGAACATAAAATCGCGCAAAGTGCCGTCAATACCGCCATTCACGCCCATTACAAAGTCAAAATGGAACGGCGGTTGAATGTAACCCTTTTTCGCCAAACGCATCGCCATATCAATCATTGACTTGTCAAACACTTCAAGTTCTGGCTTAATTTTGCGCTCAATCATTCGCTGACCGAAATATTTTATCGTGTTTTCGGTATTAGTAAAGACATCATCGCCGCCGAAATTGCACGTTCCGCAGTCAAGGGTCGCCATTTCGATGTCAAGTTCGGTTGGTTGCAGCCGTTCATCGTTAGTCATACCGACCGCACCGCCTGTTGACGGCATAATAATCACATCGGGAATAACCGCTTTGATAGCGTCAATGCACTCTTTGAAACGTGCTTTGTCCTGCGTTGGCGTGCCGTCGTCCCACCTGACGTGCAGGTGAATAATACTCGCACCGGCATCATAAGCCGATTTTGCCTCTCGCACAATCTCTTCAACCGTGTAAGGCACAGCCGGGTTATGCTCTTTCATAACTTCCGCACCGCAAATTGCTGCGGTAATAATTAATTTTTGCATAATATTTAAATTTCAAGATTTTCAATTATGATATTTTCTATTTCTTTCTTTTAAAAATTTTTAAATTCTCTCAATCACTTTGTCTTCCACCCAGCCGACGTTGCCGTTTGTGAGGCGGATTTCTACCCACGAATTGAGGGTGCTGAGAACAAAAACTTTCGTGCCTTCGTGCAGAATAAACAGGTCTGTGCCGCTTTTGTCGGGCGAACTTTTTACTGTAACTGCACCATTCATCACAATGGCAGCATCGCGCGTGAGCAATGTTTTTTTCTGAATTCCTGCAAAAATAAGCATTATTACGCTGATTATCAGGCATAAAAATGCAGAATAAAACGATGTCTTTCGCAAAAAATGTTTTCCGCTAAAAATAAAAAGAAAAATCAGAACAAGCGCAAGCAAAAAGAACGCAAAACTGCCAAAGAACCAAGTATTTGAATTTAAGAGATTTACAACGTTTTCCAACCAGCGCAAGAGGAAAAATGAGCCGTTATCGGCAATGTTGTCAATTAATTTTTGCTGCGCAAAAGCGAGATTATGGCGTGCGTCTGCATTATTTGGCGCAAGACGTAAAGCACGTTCATAATTGAGAATTGCACGTGCAATTTCGTCCTGTTTGAAGTAGGAATTTCCCAAATTGTAGTACAATTCAGGTGCCGTTTCATTGGTTTTCAGTATGTTTTCGTAAATTTCAGCCGCCTGCGAATATTCGCCTTTTGCGTAAAACTGATTTGCCTTCGCCAAAGATTCTTCCGCTTGCGCCGCTACGAAATTTATACTGTTTATTATTAAAAAAAATAATATTATAAGTTTTTTGTTCATATCTAATTATTTCAAGATTTCAAATTCCAAGATTTCAAAATTATTTTTAGTTTATAAAGTTCATAAAGTCAAAAGTTTATAAAGTGTTTTTAATTTTTAACTTTTAATTTTTAGTTTCCAATTCTCAATTTCTATTGTCTATGTTCCTGCTCAATTTTTCCCAATAAATCAATGGCATTTTCATAAAGATTTCCCATTTCCTGTTGACCCGAATTTGGCGCATAACGTGCAAATTCACAAGTGTTTAACGTATTATTTATTTGTTCAATCGTATCTTCGCAAACGCCTTTTTCTGTCAGCACCTCACTTACTTTTTCCTTGGTAAGTTCCGATGACAAAATGTTCAATTTATCGCTTAAATAATTCCAAATTGATTTTAATGTTTCTTCATAAAACGCATCTTTTTTCCCCTCATCAAGAAGTTTTTTCGCACCCTTTAAACGCTTGACAGCCACTTTGTTTGCCCGTTTTTTGCGTATTAATTTCAGGTCAGAATTTTCTTTTGCTTTTTTACGGAAAATAAAGAAAAGCAACAACGCCACAAAAAGCGGAATCAGGTACATTAACCACGCTGTAACCGTGCCAAAAAGCGGAATTTCTTCTTTTTTAAGTTTAAAATTATTTGTATTTATATAACGAATATCATTGCCTAACTGCTTGATTTCCTCTTTGTTAGCAATATTTCCGGAAACAATCGCTGCCGTTGTGCCATCGCCTTTTGCAATATGTAAATTATAAGCAGGAATTTGTAACGATTTGTAACTTCCGCTGTTGGTATCAAAATAACTGAAAGCGGTCGCAGGAATTTCATAATCGCCTGCCTGACGCGCAATAGCCATATATTCAATGGCTTTCGTACCCGAAACGCCCGAAGTCGTGGTTTTAAAATCGTTGGTAACTTTGGGGTCGTAAATTTCAAAACTTGCAGGAAACTTAATTTCGGGATTTGCAATCATTTTCATATTTCCCGAACCCGAAATCACAACTTTCAAAGTAATTGCCTCGTTTGCCTTAACGTTTTGCGCTGATATTGAGGGCGTTAGCGAAAACTGCCCGACAGCACCCGAAAAACCGGCGGGCTTGCCCGAAGGCAAACTTGTAACATTAATTGTCGTTGCAGGTGCTGAAATATTGCGATTTACGTCAATGTAGGGGTCGTTGAAAAAGTCGTCGAAAATGCTGCGTGGCTGGTTTCGGCGATTTTCAATTCTCAAAACCGCCTCAAAATTTGCCGCATCAATGCGCAGAGAGCCACTTTTTTGCGGATAAAGAACAACTTTGTAAAGTTCGGCGGTGGCATAATTTCGCCCGTCAAGGTTTTCGTAACTGAACGACTGATTTGCAGGAATATCAATTTGTTGCTTCATAAATCCCTCAAAATCAGGTATTTTCTTTGCCCGACAATTTGCCAAATTTATTGAAGGATTGATATATAATTTATAGGTCAAAAGGACGGCTTCCTGCTCAAAAACCGTAGTTCGCGAAATTATTGTCTTGATAAACAAATCGTTAGATGAAATCGAAGGTGCCGTAACCGTTCCATTGGCGGAATTTTGTTGCTGCTGCTGTTGCTGTGATTTTGATTTTTCGTCCGGCGGTAAAACTTTGATAGACAATCCGTTAGATGAAATTTTATTTCCGCCGACAGTGATTGATGCCGGCAAAATTGAAAAAGTCCCCGCTGTTCGCGCTACCAAAGTAAAAGTGTAAGTATTTGAAACAGAAACACTTTGCTGTCCGTTCATAATTCTCACTTCCGACGAACTCGAAGTAAAAGGACCTGCCAGCACCTCAAAATTATCAAATTCGGGCGCACGAAATCCCTGACCGTTGGCGTTGATTTCATACACAATCTGGAACGGCTCGCCGACAATTATCGGTTGCCGCGCCGATGCTTTGAAAACTGCCTGCTGTGCAAAAACATTAATAGTTAATGCGCTCAAAATTAATAATATACAGAATTTATACGCTTTCAATTTTTTATTTATTTAATGAATATCCTTAAATTTGACGAATTTTATTTTCCACCCAAGGCGTTGCCGTTGGGCTGGATTATATTGTGTCTTCGGCACGTAATACATTTTTTATGGTTGCAAACCATTTATATCCCCGCCCAATCCCAACGGGTTGGGCGTTTTTTTGCGTTTTTGCCATTTTATCAGGTAAAAATCAGGTTATCAATTGATTAAAAATTTTCTGCAAAATTACAATTTTTTTCCGTAATCTGAAGAATACGGTTAAGTGTTGTCCTTGCGGGACATTTTATTTATCATTTTTCAATGTTTATGTTCTATTCTCTTTTTGATATAAATATTACTTTTACTTTTTGCAATTTTTTGTCCCGCAGGGATAGCATTTTATTAACCGTAGGATTTATCCTAAGGACAGCGATACCATCACCTTACAACCAAGTCCCGCAGGGACGACACTTGTTACCTTTCCCAATCGCGCTCGTCAAAATCCAAGCCCATTTCCTTGATAAAAGCAGTATATTCATCTCGAAACGAAACCGTTTTATGATGTTCCTGCTGACTGATTATATAATTGATAATCTTTTGTTTATCTTCAATACTTTTTGAGAGGGCTGCATATCCTTCGCCCCACGCCTTAAAATTTTCAAATCCTTCTTTGGTCTTAATAATTTTGCTCGAAGAACCTTTTAATGCTTGCATAAATTCTGATAATGAGATAGTTGCAGGCATTGTAAAAAGTAAATGAACGTGGTCGGGCATAGAATTGATGCGATACAAGTAACCTTTTTTGTTTTTGATTATCCCCCACATTTCCTGATACAGAAATTTAATTTTGTCGTCTGTCGGCAAAGTTTGTTCGCTTTTGTATGTGCGTACAATCGCGTGAATCATTATGTTAACATAACTCATAATTGTATATTTTGTGCCATTTTGTTAACCGTAATCTAAAGAATACGGTTGTATCGTCCCTGCGGGACTTAGCGTATTGTGTCATTGTTGTTTTTCCGTAGGATAAATCCTACGGTTAATAAAGTGTTGTCCCTGCGGGACTTTTAATTCTCATTTATACCTGATTTTTTTTAATTTTTTTTGCGCTCTTTTCGTTAACGTTTACGCACCTTGCGGTAATTTTTAACCGCAAAGTACGCAAAGTTTTATTATTTTTTTCAAATTTCTATCTTCCATCTTCCAACTTCCAAACACAACTACCAATCCTTTTCGGGTTGCTGTCGGTTTTTCTGAACGGCTTTTTGTGCGTCTTGTTTTGTCTGTTTTTCGTCCTGCATCAGCGCATTGAGCAACTGCTGTGCCTCTTTTTTATCCATTTTTTGCTGCTGCTGCTGTTGTTGTTGATTTTGAGGTGGTGGTGGCTTTTTTTGCTCATTATCAATCAATTTTTCCAATTTTACAAGCCGATTATTATCAGGATATTTCTGCCTGCCTTCTGCAACCACAACTTTTGCATCAGAATTATTTCCATTAATATATAAATCTGAGCCTTTTACAAAGTACTCTTCAGCAGTTTGTGAATATGAAATGCCTGTGAAAGTACCTAATAATATTATTAATATAATATATTTTTTCATAAAAATTATTTTTTTATAAATCTCTAACAATTAAATATTTATCATCAATTATTTATTAAAAGTCCCGAATTGTCATTGCGGGCTTGACCCGCAATCTGAAACGCTCGACTGCGCATAATAATCCGAATATTCCAATTCATAATCGTTTTCCCAAATTTTATACAAATCATTCCACGAAAGATTAAACTCTTCAATTAATTTATTTTTCCATTCTCTTTTCCAGTTTTTTAACTGTTTTTCCCTTAAAATTGCATCGTTAATATTTACAAATTCTTCAAAATATACTAATTTATTACATTGATACTTTTGAGTAAAACCTTCAATCGTTTTGCTTCTGTGTTCTTCAATCCTTCTTTTAATATCATTTGTAACACCAATATAAAGTACTGTATTTTTGGTATTTGTCATAAAATAAACCCAATATTGATGTATATTTTTCATTTTATCAAAGTTTTAGATTGCGGGTCAAGCCCGCAATGACATTTTCTTTTTTACGTAAATTATTTTGAATTACACGGTTACCAATCCTTTTCGGGTTGCTGTCGGTTTTTCTGAACGGCTTTTTGTGCGTCTTGTTTTGTCTGTTTTTCGTCCTGCATCAGCGCATTGAGCAACTGTTGTGCCTCTTGTTTGTCCATTTTTTGCTGCTGCTGTTGTTGTTGTTGATTTTGCTGTTGTTGTTGCTGCTGCTGTTTTTGGTCTTTATCATTTTTTTGCTGTTGTGGCGGCTGTTTTTGCAAAAATTGTTGCGCATAAGCAAGGTTATAGCGCGTTTCATCGTCTTTTGGATTGATTTTCAAAGCGTTTTTGTACGCCTCAATGCTTTGCTCGTATTGTTTTTGCGAAAGCAAAGAATTTCCGACATTATGAAATGCCGCCGCTAATTGATTTGCCTGTAACTTATTGTTTTTCTTTATGTTAGACAATGCTTTGCCGTAACTGTTCATCGCATCGGAATATTTGCCCTGCTTGTAAAGCGCATTTCCCAAATTATAATTTGCAATAAATGAGGCAGAATCGCCGCTCAACGCCTTGCGATAATCAATTTCGGCATCGGTAAACTGTTGTGCATTGTATTTTTCGTTGCCGTGCGTGATGTTTCTACTCGCATTTTGAGAGAAAATATTTATATTATTTATCAAAAAAATTAATAATATAAACATTTTTACTGCAAAAAATAATATTTTATTACAAAATGTTTTATACATTGAATTTTATATATTTTACCATTTTTGTTATTCCAAATCCACTTTTGTCATTGCGGGCTTGACCCGCAATCTGATATTTTCTAATACGTGTTGTCATTCCGAACAAAGTGAGGAATCTTTTTTTAAGTTTGAGATTTTTCGCTGACGCTCAAAATGACAAAGGCAAACTATTCATTTCAAAGTTTTAGATTGCGGGTCAAGATGCGCAATGACATTATCCTGATTTTGAGATATTTATATACAAAAATTTATTTTAAATAATTTTTTCTTTTAAATCAAAAATTTTAATTTTACTCAAAATTTTATTTTTTCGGCTATAAATCGTCGAATCCACAAGCAACAGCAGCAGCGCAATAATCGCAAAGGACTGGAATTGTTCGTTAAAATCGGCGGTAGAAGTTTCTATTTCGCCCTTTGCAATCTGGTCGAGTTGGCGGGCAATGATGCGATTTGCGCTATCGGTATTGTCGGCGCGAACATAAATTCCGCCGCCCGCCGCCGAAATCTGCTGACACATTTGCTCATTCAATTTCGACACTACAACATATCCCTGACGGTCTTTTTTAAAACTCATCGTTCCCGGAATCGGAATTGGCACACCTTCGGGCGTTCCGATACCAATTATATTTATCTGAATATCACTTTGTTTTGCAAGTTTTGCCGCCGTCAGAGCATCGTCTTCGTGGTTTTCGCCGTCAGTAATAAGAATGATTGCACGTCCGGATTTCTGTTTATTTTCGCCAAATGACTTGATACACAATTCAATAGCAGAGCCAATCGCCGTTCCCTGCCGCGCCACCATTTCGGGCGAAATACTTTGCAAAAACATTTTTGCAGAAACATAATCGGCAGTAATGGGCAACTGCACAAACGCATCGCCGGCAAAAACCACAAGTCCTACTTTATCATCAATCATTCTGTCAACTAATTGAGAAACAATGAGTTTCGCTTTTTCAAGTCGATTTGGCGCAATATCCTGCGCCAGCATTGAATTTGAAACATCGATGGCAATCATTACCTCAATTCCGTGTTTAGTATTCGTCTGTTTGGGTTTGCCAAACTGCGGCTGCGCCAACACAATGATGATAAACGCCAAAGCCGAAAGCAAAAGAGCGGTTTTTACAAACGGACGGCGAAACGAAATATTTGGCGTCAGTTGCGCAATTAAATCCTTGTCGCCCAAGAGATTAAGATTGCGTTTTCGCTGCCGTTGCAAATAGATAAAAATTCCCAATAAAACGGGAATAATTACAAGTAAAAATAATATTTCGGGCTTTTCAAATCGAAACATTTGTAATACAAAAATCGGGCGCAAAAGTAAAACAAAGGACTTTATTATGCAATTAAATTGACAATTTATAACTGAATTTTAACTTTTTTTGAAATAAACAACTCAAAAAAAATACTACAATTATTTCATTTCTGGGAAATTTTATGGCAAAAACAATCCGAATATGTATTTTTGTAAAATTTTTTTGAAATTATATAAATTCTAAAAAATAATTATGAAAAAAATTTTTGTAATTTATTGAGATACAATAATTTTGAAATTTTGAAATCTTGGAATTTGAAATATTTTATAGGCGATGATTAAACATTTTTCTTTTTCAAAAATTAAAAAAATAAGTTTTCTTACTTTGCTGGCATTTGCTTTCGTTGTGCCGACAAATGCGCAAACGCAGCCCGCAATCGAATTGCAATCGGGCAATATTGTGCTGAATTTTGCAAACGTAACAGGTTCAACATCAGGCGATTACACCATTAAGCGCGCCAAAGGTCGTTTCGGCAATTTTCAAACTATTGGCACAACTGCCAACAATTCCTTTACTGATGCCAATGTTGTGGGCAATCCATACGATTATTATTATAAAATTTTTGATTCGCAGGGCAATCAACTTGCGCTTTCTGCGCTGGACATAGAACTTTTCGGTCCGAATATGTACATTTACAGCCCAGAAGACAATAAAAGTTCGATTGGCAGTGAAATCAACGGCATTCACACTGCGATGCAATACGACCAGTTCAGCGCAAAACGTTATGCTTTTTATTTCAAACCGGGAAATTATACCGCCGCCGGGACGTTAAGCGTGGCATATTATACGCATCTTGGCGGCTTGGACAGCATTCCCTACAGTGTTCAAATATCAAATATAAATACGCCGCCGCCATTGCCCAACAATAATGCGACCTGCACTTTTTGGCGTTCGGCGGAAAATCTCGCTGTGATGGGCGTTTCGGCAAGTAATGATATTACTTCGTGGTTTCGTTGGGGCGTTTCGCAGGCGGCACCTTTGCGGCGTGTTTATTCGCAGCGGCGCGCCTACTACTCGTGGTGGTACGAGGGATGGTGCAGCGGCGGTTTTACGGGCGATTGCTATTTTAACGACTGTGCCGGCTCATATTCGCAGCAGCAGTGGTATTTTCGCAACTCGTTTGTCAATCTTGACCCAAGTGCAGGCGGTTACAGTTTGGGCGGCTGGAATATGTGCTATCAAGGTATGGAATTTGGACCTACCGTAAATATGGCGCACGTCAGCGATAACTGGGCGACAAGCGGCGGTGCATGGAACAACGTCAGCCGCGTAGATAAAACGCCGATTATCCGCGAAAAACCTTTTCTTTTTATCGGCGCAGACGGACGTTACAAAGTTTTCAGACCGGCTTTGAGATACGATTCAAAAGGAATTTCATACAGCACAACTTCGATGGGCGCAGGAACGATTTACGATTTGCTTGACGATTTTTATGTAGTAAAGCCCGGAACTTCCGCTCAAACAATGAATGCGCAACTCGAAGCGGGGAAAAATTTATTTATAACGCCCGGAATGTATCAACTCTCTGAACCATTGATGGTTAATAATGCAAATACGATTATTTTGGGAACTGGATATGCAACTCTAATTCCTGCGGCGAGCAATCCGACTGCGGCAATCGTTGTTGCCGATGTGCCGGGCGTAACCATCGCAAGTTTGCTTTTTGATGCGCAGTTCAGTTCGCAACGACTGTTGCAAGTTGGTCAGCAGGGCGATATGGGCAACCACAGCGACAATCCGACTTTGCTTGCCGATTTATTTTTCCGCGTTGGCGGTTTCAGCAGCGCAAATGTGAATGTTGATGTGGCTTTGGAAATTAACAGTTCCGATGTTATCGGCGACCATTTCTGGATTTGGCGTGCCGACCACGGTTCGGGCGTGGGCTGGTTCAAAAATACCGCAAAAAACGGACTTGTGGTAAACGGACATTTTGTAACGATTTACGGACTTTTCAACGAACATTTTCAGGAATACGGCACGCTTTGGAACGGCGAAATGGGGCGTTTATATTTTTATCAAAATGAAACCCCTTATGATGTGCTGAATCAAAGCGATTATATGAGCCACAACGGCACTTTGGAAGGTTATGCCGCGTACAAAATTGATGATAATGTGAAATTTCACGAGGCGTATATGCTTGGAATGTACGATGTGTTTATTAATACAAACGGCGCGCAGATTGCCGTTGCCAATTCGATGGAAGTTCCAAATTCTACGGGCGTAAAAGTTCACAACGCCTGCGATGTACGCATTTCGAGCGATAATATGGGCGGTTTCAAATCGGTTATAAACGGGCAAGTGCCGAGTACATTCTATGTAAACGGTGCCGGAAAACGCTTTTACATAATTGATTACACAGGAACGGTAGTTCCCGACGGACCGTTTATCCGCCCTGTGCCAACAAATATTGAACAGCAAAACGTTAAAAAAAATGAAATTTTTGTCTATCCAAACCCGGTGAAAGACGAATTGAGAATTGTCGGCGATGTACCATTTGACAATTTACCATTTACCATTTATAATATTTCGGGGAAAAAAATAGTAAATGGTCAATGGTTAAATGGTAAGTCAATTAATGTTTCATATTTAGCATCAGGCATCTATTTCCTAAAAATTACAACCGACAGCGGCGTGGTAACAAGGAAGTTTGTGAAAGAATGACACAATTTACTATTTGACTATTGACTATTTACCATCTGGAATTGAGAATTGAGAATTGAGAATTTTTTCAATCGTAATTCGTAATTCGTAAATGGTCAATAGTCAATGGCTAAATGGTAAATAAATGTAACAGGTCTTAGAGAATCTGTTACATTTTTTTATACACTTCCTACGCTGATATTGTAAATTCAAATCGGCTTCCTTTACCTTCGGTACTTTCGATATGAAGTTGGCTGCCGTGCTTTTCGAGCAATTCTTTGCAGACAATCAGTCCGAGTCCGCTGCCCTGTTCGTCGGCGGTGCCGCTGCTGGAAAGGCGGCTGTCCAATTTAAACAGATTTTTGATTTGCTCTTCACTCATACCAATGCCGGTATCGCTGACAGAAATGTTGTATTGCGCAGTAGGGTCGTGGCGCGCCGCGACCCTACATGTTACCGTGCCGCCTTTTGACGTGAATTTAACGGCATTTGTTAGCAGGTTGCGAACTACGGTGGCAATCATATTGCTGTCGCCAAAAACATTAGCGTCTTCGGATATGTCGGCAACGAATGTTATTCCTTTGTTCTCTGCCATTTTACGAATCATCGAAATATCGGAACTAAGTTGAGAGAAAAGGTTGAACATTGTTGGAGTGTAAGTCATTCTTCCGGTTTGAACCTGTGCCCAGTTAAGCAGGTTATATAACAGTTCAACCTGTCCGTCCGCCGATTTTAGAAGTTCGTGATAATAATCGGTTAGCGTATCCATTTTCCACGAACGGGCATTCTGAATCAGCGTCTGTAATGCTTCTCGCTGGGCAATAGCGGGATTTTTTAGGTCATGCGAAATGATGCTGAAAAACTTGTCTTTTGTAGCATTCATTTCGGCGAGGGCTGCATTGCGGCGGTTGCGTAAGCGAAGCAAATACCACAACAGTGCAAGAATCACGATGGAAACGGCTACGCCGCCCGCCAATAATCCGCGCTGCAAATTTTGCCTTTTAATGATATTTTTTTGATTTTCGATTTCAAGTTCTTTCTTTTCGGTTTCGTATTTGATTTGCATTTCCGTAAGAGCCAACATATAATTCTTATTTGAGAGCTTGGAAGTTAAGACGGAAGAGCGGTTAAAATAATCCACCGTTTGTTTTGGTTTGCCAAGGAAGGCACTGCTTTTAGCCAATATATTAAGCAATAAAATATTATCGTCTTTGCGGGCAGAATCTATAGCTAACGCTTGTAATGCGGTTCGTTCGCTTTCATTGTACATCCCTTTATGCAGGTAAATATCGGCAAGACGGGCAAGTGCGTCGGATATATTGGCTGGTTCGTCATTCTCTTTTGCATACTGCAAAGCCAATGTTGCCTGTTTTACGGCATTAGAATAATCTTGATAACCGTCGAGATAAATTTCGGACAGTAGTAATAACAAACCTATTTTTTCTACATTATTTACATTAGGATTGGCATCCATCATTTCACAGGCAGTTTTGGCGTTTTCCAATGCTTTCGGATAATTTTTATGAAAATAAAAATCGACTCTGGCTGTCTGAAAGTAACACATAGCATTCCAAAACTCGTCATTCACTTCTGCAGAAAGTGCTTTCATTTTTATGAAATACATCTGCGCTTCTTCATAATTATCCAAGTTAATATATATTTCGCCAATATTATTATACAATATTATGGTTTGGTGTTTCCAGTGGTTTTTTTCGAGGAGTTCGAGCATCATCAGGTAATATTTCAATGCCTCGTGGTTGTTGTCCTGTGCATTGTATAAATTACCTATCGCACCGTAAACCTGTGATTTCAAATTGTCTATGTCATATATGTCATAAGCATTATTTTTGTAAATCAAATTAACCTGTTCCAATGCCTTGTTGAAATAAAACATAGCGCTGTCGTCTTTACTGATGCCGTAATATGAAACCCCAAGACGATTATATAAATACCCTTTTGTCAGCGGTTTGTTTAATTTGTCGGCATAAATAATTCCCTGCTTTGCGTGATAAACAGATTTTTTAAAATTAATTTGCATATATCCAAATGACAAATCCCTGTGAATACGCAATAGTTCTGTATCTGTTAATTTCTTTGTTGCCAATACCTGCTCTAACGAGTCAACTTTGACATCACGCCAGTCGGAATAAACATCCTGTTGTTCATCATTATTACGATTACATCCTGCAAACGAAATAAGCGCAGACATAACAATTGAGAGTTGAAAATTGAGTATTGAATATTTCATAATAAAATAATTTTAGAGGTTAGAGATTAATATTATTTCTTTTTTGCTACAAAGATAATACTTTTTTTATAATTAATTAAAAATTAAAAGTTAAAAGTTAAAAGTTAAAAGTTAAAAGTTAAAAGTTAAAAGTTAAAAGTTAAAAATTGACTTACCGACTTACCGACTTACCGACTTTTTTACTCAATTCTGACAATTCCGTATTTCAGGGCGTAACGAACCATTTCCATAGTGTTGTTGATGCCGAGTTTCTGGAAAATTCTCTTTTTATGCGTATTGATGGTATTGATGCTAACATTCAGGCGGTCAGCAATTTCTTTACACAACAGTCCGTCGCGGCAAAGTTGTATTATTTCGCGTTCGCGCTCGGTAAATTCGGCACTAACGGCGGTTGTTTTCTTTTTCGATACATACACCCCGAAAATGATTGACGAAATGTCGCGTCCGAAATATTCAATCCCGTCCATAATATTACGAATGGCAACGGCAAGTTCGTTGATGTCGCCGTGCTGCTTGCTTATGAAGCCGTCAATGCCTGCCTCAATCATATTTTCTATCGTTTCGATAGAATTTTCGGCTGAAACGGCGAGAATTTTCAGGTTAGGATAATCGCGCCGAAGACGTGCGGCGATTTCTGCGCCGTCCATATCTGGCAGGTTAATGTCCAACAGCACAATGTCGGCAGGAGTCGTTTCGAGGACGGTAAACAGTTCCTTGCCGCAGTTGGCTTCGCCCACAACTTGTATATCAAGATTTTGGGTCTCAAAACCCGATTTTATTCCCATTCGGAACAATCGGTGGTCGTCAACAATAATTATTCGTATCATATTCAATTAAAAATTAAAAGATTTATCATTTACTATTTGATAATTTGATGATTTCAAATATTCAAATTAGAAATTTTCAAATAAGACATTTGTCAATAGACATTTTTTTGGTCTTTGTTCTATACTCTATGTTCTATGTTCTATTTGTCATTTTGAGCGTAGCGAAAATTTGTCTGCAAAGGTAGATATTATTTTCCATAGTGGTGTCACCAAAATTGGTGACACTGCTGTCACCAAAATTAGTGACACCGCTGTCACCAAAATTGGTGACACTGGGCGTTTTTTAATGTATTAATTTTGCAGCGAAAATATGATTAATGGTTAATGATTAATTTTTAATTTATAGTTTTTAGTTTTTTAATTTAAATAAAAAAAAATGACAAAAAGAATTTTAAATTTGAGGAATGTGGCGACGATAGTTGCCTGCCTCGCAGCAATGACGGTGTTTTCAGGTTGCGGAAGTAAAGAAGAGCCCCGCAGCATAACAGTCCCGATAGTCGCGCATTGGGCTGTTGCCGAAGATTTTGCCGATTGCCAAGTGCGGCAATTCTCTTCCAACGGCAAAATTTTAACCGTTTACAATGCTCAGGAAACACAGGCGAAAACACAAAATACGGCTTACAGCGCTTTTAGCGTGAAGCAGGTAGATTTTGTGAAAAACGGTGCCAACAATCCTGCCAATATCATTGGAACGGCTACGTTTCAAGGGCTTGGCGCAGATTTGGGGCAAGAGAACAACGCCGATTACGGTACGGATGCCAATGGCGCTATTCCGCTGTTTACTTTAACAGCCGCCGAAAACAGCAACGCGGTACTGTCCGTCAGCCGCCAAAACGATTTGGTAACACAAAGCTCGCAAGACGGCGGCTATGCCAATAAACTTGAAGCCCGCGCCTATGGCGAATACTGGGATTACACGGGCGCAGGCAACGCTTACGTCAGTCATAAGGCAGCGTCAGGCAGCGCAGATTATGTTAAATACACAAGTTTGCAGAAATTTGCCGTGTGGATTGATAAGAACGGCAATATGACTCTCTACCCTGCTGCAACATATCTTTGGAAATATGGAGACAACAAAACAACTCAATCCGACATCGTTGTTCCAAACGCTGTACTGGTTTACAACGATATAAATGTAAAATACACTGCGGTAGTTTCGTCGAATATTGATAAGGCAAACGGTTTGCAAATTGGACAATGGAGTGGTCAACTGACAGGCAGCGCCGTTCCAAGTTATACGGCTACCGTACCCAATAATTTGGAAAATTTCTCCGATTACACAGTGCTGCCATTTAAAACAGTAATCATAGATAATGGAATGCGATTCTACGATTTGGAAAAAGACGGCAAATTCAATCTGTCGAAAAAAATCGCCATTTTGGAATATCCATTTGCCGACCGCACTATTACTTATATCGTTTCGGGCGATAATACCACGCCAAAGCCCGTTTCCCGCGGCGGCAGACATATTGGTTATCAAACCTTTCTCAATCAGATAGGCAGCGATTTATCCAAAGCCGAATACTTGACCGTTTATAAGGAAAACGAAAGAATAATGACCAAAGACCATATTATTCCTTATTATTCATTTTCTATTACTTATAATGGCACAGAATATTTTTTGAATATTGACCGCGCCGGCGCCAACCCCAATCGTAAAGATTCCGTTTATTGGACATCGCTTTTTGACGCTGCAACCAAAGTCAAATTGCTGGACTGGAAACATAACGAAAACTTTTTGCCGACCTACAAATTTTGTCTGCCCTGCGGGTTAAAGCAGGACGGCTCTTTTGCCGACCCCGTTCAGATAGGCGCGGTAAAATATCCGCCCGTCTATTTACAAACGCTCGACTGTGCCGCAGATGACATTCCTTTTTTGGTATTTGCAGGTGCTGCCACAAAATACGTAACTACGAATAACCTGTGGAATGCAATGGACCCAAGAAAAGTCGCTTCCACTTTGAAATGGGGCGTATATTCGGTCGATTATCGCAACATTGACCCGCAAAATGTTGCGACGTGGGTTTTTAAAAATGAATATTGATTAATCACAAAAATCAAAGTTCAGACAATAACAAAAAACGAAATTTTTAATTTAATAAAAAAAAGAAAATGGAAATGAAAAATAAAAATTTCAAAATCAGATTTGAGTCCCAAAGCGGCGAAAACAACGGTCTTTCGACCGCAGGGAGAAAATTTAGGGGGCTTTTTGCCGCTCTTGCCTTTTTCGGCTTGAGCATTGGTGCGATAAACGCACAAACGTGGAATATCGGCGCAGGCACTAACCCCGCCGCTGTAACCGCAACACTTTCTGGAACGGCGCCAAACCAAACCCTAACCATTAGCGGAAACGGTGCAATGCAGGATTTTACTGCGAGTGGTGCTACTTCGCAACCGTGGTCTTATTATAATTCTAAAATAACTACATTGGTTATTAATAATGGAATTACTAATATTGGCGCTCACGCTTTTGAATATTGCAGTATAACAGGCACATTATCAATTCCAAATTCTATTACTTCAATTGGAGAGTGGGCTTTTTATTATTGCGATAAATTAACAGGTAATTTGGTTATACCCAATACTGTAACTTCAATTGGCAATTATGCTTTTGGCGTGTGCACAGGTTTTAATGGTTCATTAAACATTCCAAATTCAGTTAATTCTATTGGCAATTATGCTTTTCAAGTGTGCACCGGATTAACTTCTATTACCATCCAAAGACCTGCGCCTTCTACGATAACTTTGGGTACTAATGTTTTTCAAAGTGTAAATAAAAACACCTGCATACTATATGTTCCTTTTGGCTGCGTGGTGGCATATCAGAATGCGGTACAATGGCAGGATTTTACAAATATTAAAGAAATGGTTTGCGAAATCACCGCAGGCGGAACAACTACACAATACACCGACATTGGCGATGCAATCGTTGCCACCCCCTACAACACCCCGACAACTATCAAACTGCTGACCGATATTACCTACAACGGCGGAATGACAATCAACAGCAAAAAAATTACTTTTGACTTGAACGGCAAAAAACTCAATGTAACAAATTCGAGCGGAACATGTCTTGTGGTTACAAATTCAGGCAAAGTTGATTTGCTCGACGCAACAAACGGCGAACTGAATATTACAGGTTCAACGGGAGGCGTAAGCGCAAATGCCGGTTGTTTTGCAGCGGTAACAAGTGCCACTGCGACAGGTACTGGTGCTACAGCAGCGGGGGCAAACGGTGGCGAAATAACGGTTGCAGGCAACTTAGAGGTTCTCAATAGCAGCGGCTGCTATGGAGCTATTGCTGCTAACAGCGGTCATATCACAGTGGACGGTAAAATAATCGTTCCCGCAGGTGCTGTCTATATAAATCTTCAATTTGTTGACAAAACCGCTGCCGATGGCGTTCCTTCATCCACCAAACCTGGATATCTCGAATATGTCTATAGCACAAATATTGTGTGGGTCGGCAACAAAGCCACCGCCATCGATGAAATTACCGCTGACAACTTACGCATTTATCCAAACCCAGTGAGAGATGAATTAAAAATTGACGGCGATGTACCATTTGACAATTTACCATTTACCATTTATAATCTGGCAGGCAATCAAATAGTCAATAGTCACTGGCTAAATGGTAAATCAATTAATGTGTCGAATTTGCCGTCAGGCGTTTATTTCCTGAAAATAGAAACCGACAGCGGCGTGGTAACGAGGAAGTTTGTGAAAGAATGACACAATTTACTATTTGACTATTTACCATCTGGAATTGAAAATTGAGAATTGAGAATTTTTTTATCGTAATTCGTAAATCGTAATTCGTAAATCGTAATTCGTAAATCGTAATTCGTAAATGGTAAATAGTCAATGGATAAATGGTAAATCAATCAATGTTTCCGCTTTGCCCACAGGGATTAATATGCTCACTTTAAAAACCGCCGACGGCTCAATAAAAACACAAAATATTGTAAAACAGTAGGTTAAATTTTTTTTGTTGAATATTTTGTTGCCAATATATTTTTTATAAAAAAATATTTTTTAAATAAAATATTTTCCATAAATTTGCATTCATTATTTTACGAAGTGAAAATCTTTGTAAATTATTGATTAATAATTAATTCAACTTTTTAAAATAAATAATTTTTTTTGTATAACCTTAACTTTTTATGGCAACGATAAAACCGTTTAAAGGCATTCGACCGCCGAAAAATCTGGTCGAAAAAGTGGCTTCCCGTCCTTATGATGTGTTAAATTCCGACGAAGCACGGGCAGAGGCGCATGGCAATCAATATTCTCTGTATCACATCATTAAGCCCGAAATTGATTTTCCCGCAGGCACCGACGAACACGACGAAAAAGTGTATCAAAAAGCGGCAGAAAATTTTGCGAAATTTCGCCGCGAGGGCTGGCTCGTGCAGGACAAAGATGAAAATTTCTATGTTTATGCGCAAACTATGAACGGCAAAACGCAGTATGGGCTGGTTGTGTGTGCGTCTGTCGATGATTATATGAAAGGCAACATCAAAAAGCACGAATTGACGCGCAAAGACAAGGAAGAAGACCGTATGAGGCACGTTCGTGTAAATAATGCCAACATTGAACCGGTATTTTTTGCGTATCCGCAAAACGAAAAATTAGACAAAATTGTGTCAGAAATTACTTCGCAAACGCCTGAATATGACTTTGTTGCGGAATTTGACGGATTTGGACACAAATTTTGGATAATTAATGATAAGGAAAAAATTGCTCAAATTGTTAAAATTTTTGCTGAAATCCCTTATCTGTATATTGCAGACGGGCATCATCGCAGTGCGGCGGCGGCTTTGGTTGGCGACGAAAAACGCCGCAACAATCCGAACCACAAAGGCGACGAGGAATACAACTATTTTATGGCGGTTTGTTTTCCCGAAAATCAACTCACAATTATTGATTACAACCGCGTTGTGAAGGATTTGAACGGACTTTCGGACGAAGATTTTTTGGAAAAATTGAGTAAAAATTTTGATATTCAATTAAAAGGAAAAGAAATTTACATGCCCGAAAAACTGCATAATTTTGCGATGTATTTGAGAGGGAAATGGTATTCACTTACCGCAAAACAAGGCACTTACAACGACAACGACCCGATTGGCGTACTTGATGTTACAATTTCGTCAAATCTGATTTTAGATGAAATTTTGGGAATAAAAGACCTGCGAACCGACAAACGAATTGACTTTGTGGGCGGGATACGCGGACTTGACGAGTTGAAAAAGCGCGTGGATAGCGGCGAAATGCGTGTTGCGTTGGCACTTTATCCCGTTTCGATGAAGCAACTGATTGACATTGCCGACACGGGAAATATTATGCCGCCAAAAACCACGTGGTTTGAACCAAAACTGCGATCAGGGCTGGTAATTCACGAATTAATATAATTTTTTTAAATATGAAAAATTTTTCGTTTCGTTCGCTTGGCGGTATTATGATACTGATTGCCTGCGCATTAATGGTTTATATGCTGGTTTTTACAACTCGTTTCGACCAACTTATGCCAAAAACGGTGCGAATTGTTTGCGCTGTGGTTTTTGGTTTGTATGGCATTGCGCGTGGTTATCAACTAATTAGGAACAAACAATAGTTATAAAACTGCATTAATTGCGCGTTCCATTTCTGAAAATTCAAAGCCCTTTCCCTGCAAAAAGCGCATCAATTTTCCGCGTTTTTCGTAGTCGCAAGCGGCTTTGATAGTTTTTGCTTTGGCTTTTAACAATTCGCGGATTAGATTTTGATATTCATCTGGGTCAATATTTTCGAGTGCGTTTTTAATTATCTGATTATCAATATCTTTTGAGCGCAGCATATATCCGATTTTCACTTTTCCCCAGCGGTTGAAACGAAATTTGTCCCGCGCATAAGCGTTAGCAAAACGCTGCTGGTCAATGTATTTTTCTTTTAAAAGATGTGAAACGATTTTTTTTGTTTGCGCTTGGTTTGCACCCCAATAATTAAGTTTTTCTTTTACTTCTGCTACGCAATGTTCTGATAATGAACAATATGCCGCCGCTTTGCCAATTAATATTTCGTATTCCGGATTTGTCATTTATTGTTATCAAAAGTTAAATTTACAACCCATAATTCCGATTGCGTTCCGATTCTGTATGGCGGTCCCCAAAGTCCTAAACCGGAAGACACAATGTAGTGTGTATCAAGTTTTTGCAAATATCCGTGTGGCAATTCATACATTTTTTTTACAATTAAATTTATTGGAAAAAACTGTCCGTCGTGCGTATGTCCCGAAATTTGTAAATCAATGTTATTTTGTTGTGCCTCAGATAAATAATAGGGCTGATGGTCAAGTAAAATCTTAATATTTTCGGCAGGAATATTTTTTGTTAATTCATTCAAATTCAGACGATTACGTGTAGAATAATCTTTTCTTCCGATTATTGATAAATTTCCAATTTCTGCAATAGAATCAAGCAAGGGAATAATTTTAGTTTTTTTGATAAAATCTAACGAATTTTTATCATTACTGATATGTTCGTGGTTTCCAAAGCACATATAAACCCCAAAAGGCGCAGAAATTTCGTTAATTTCTTCAAACATTCGCTGCTCGACGAGCGGACGAGCGGACGAATCGAACAAATCGCCTGCAATCAACACAATATCAGGGTTTTGCGCATTTATCATCTCAACATATTTTTTCAAACGTTCTTTGCCAATACCGCTGCCAATGTGTAAATCGCTGGCTGCTACAACTTTAAGATTATTTTTTAAAGAAAAATTTTTATGAATTGTAATATTTTGAGTTATAATTTTTGGATTATTAAATTTATAAAATCCTGCAATTAAAACAATTACAACGCCCACAAAGCCGATAAAAACTTGCCGCTGACGCAAAGTAAGTCCAAGAGAGCCAATTTTTATAAAATGTAAATGATTATTAATCAAATAAATAACATCAATTACAAGAAAAACCATTGTCAAATAAAGCAAAACAACAAGCCAGGTCGAGCCGACTAAATACATAATTTTCAGCAAGTTGGAAGGTAAAATATTTCTGAAAATGATAGCCGCAAAAAGCGATAAAGCAACCAGCACATACGCCACCGCAAATAAAATTCGCATTGTCGTCTGCGCAGGCAACGCCTGACGGATACGCACAAAAACATAAACCGTTGCCGCCAGATAAACGGCAAGCAATAAAATTCCGATAATTCCGTGCTTCATTTTAAATAAATTTATTTTGCAAAAGTATCGAAAAATTATTATAATGAAAAATGGGATTTTTTTTGAGGAAAAATACACATGACTTTTTTCATTTTTTGATTGAAACTATATAAAAAAAATAGAGACGCAATATATCACGTCTCTACACTCATAATTAATAACACAACTTTATTTAACGAGTACTTTTTGGGTATAAATACCGCTTTTGTTTTTTACTTCAACTAAATAAATTCCGTTGTTTTCAGGAATTTTTAAAGTAGAACCTGCGCCTGCATTATAATTTCCAAGAACTCGTCCGTACAAATCAAAAATACGTACAGCAGATTCTACGGGTGCATTTACGATGATTTCACCGTTCGATGAATAAACTTTTACACCATTATTGCCATTTACAACATCTACACCGCTTTGAGCATCACTAATATTAACATTGTCGATGCCTAATTGGTGCAAATGATTACTGTAATAGTTAAAAGCAATGTACTTAGTGCCGGCAGGGGCGAAATAATTATAGTGAGTAAATGTATTAGTACTGTTGCATACTAATGGACCGCTGTTCCAGGTAAATGCGTTAATATCGGATGTCGTTGTAGAATAACCCAATCTGAATAATTCGTTTGCACCGGCTGAAGACGTAGCATCGAAATTAATGGCGACTCCGTTCGGTGAAGATGCAATTAACGGACTTATAAAGTACTGATTATAATCTCCGTTTTCTGCCAATATATGAGAATCAAATACAAACACAGCAGTTAAATAATTCCCGTTTTCATCAAACAGAATCCAAGTTTGACCTGCAATACCACCTGCCGTGTTTTCTTCGTTATTAGATATAAAACGCCAGCACATAGCGGTTGGATTATTATAATCATCTTCAAAATCACGATAAATAGGCAGGTCTGTAGGACCGCAGACAGTATATATATTAATTGATTGTGAATCATTTACAGTATTGCCGTCTCCTGCCATTACGGTTGCCACTTCAATAGTGTGATTTCCGGGCATGCTTAAATCAGCAGTAGTTGTAAAAGTATATGTCCCCGAACCGCCGTTGGCACCAATAGAACCCGGATATGTTTCGGTGGCTAACACATTGCCGTCAACTGTTAATTTAAGTTGCACTGGGGCATCAGGCGTAATTATTGTCGAACCATAGTTTCTGAATATTGCTGTAACTTTTTCTTGTGGATCCCCCCATAATAATGACGTTGGCTTTGTGTTTTGCATATAAGGCGATGCAATTGAAATATCAAAAACTCCTGCGTCAGTATCAGCAATATTATAAACATTAACATTATCTATTAATATCGGATTACCTTTAAGATTTGTCCCTTCAAATGCAATATAATATTCGCTCGAAGGTTCGGGCAACGGAATGATCGGCTCTTCCCAACCATTAAAACCTTTATTATATGTTACCAAATGAACCCATTTGCCAGCTTCCGATGTTTTGTAGAAAATAGCCAGAGAATCATTGAATCCAAATATTTCATGAGATTGCATGGCATACAAAAATTTCAATGCAGGTCTGTCCAAAGTGCTTAAATCCAAAGCAGGAGTAACTAATTTTGTCTGATAATTAGCATCTCCTACTCCATTTGCATAAACAATTGCATATTCACCCATAAATGCAGGATAGTTATCATAATAAAATGACGTAGAATTTATAAATTGCCAGTCCAACTGACCGTTTGGAGCAGCCCAACTTTCAACAGTTCCGGGAGTATATTCCTGTAGCCAGCAGTCGAGAGCCGAGGCATCTTCAAAACCTTCAAACCACGGGAAAGTATTTACTTTGTTGCAATTTACATTTCTTATACTAACAGATAATTCATCATTGTCGGTTTTTTGGTCTCCCTCTAATATTGCCTTTACAGCAACCGTATGATAACCATTTGTACTTAAATCGGCTTTTGTAGAGAAAGTAAAATCTTTGGTAGTCCATGATGCAATTGCAACACCGGTATAATTTTCGGTAGCAATAATAATATCATCAACAATTAATTCCAATTGCATTGCCGTAATAGGATTTACTCCAAAATTTTTAATTGTAGCGGTAACTGTTTCGGCGGCAGATAAATTATGTCCTGATTGTGGTGCAGTAATGGCAGTAATAGCAGCGTCATTATCTGTGCTTTTGGTAATACTAAAATCATCAATTTCTATCCAGAAACCCACACAGTCCCAATGACGGAACGCAATGTATATCGATTGACCTTTATATTGATTTAAAGGGACTGTAATTATTTCAGGTTCTTGCGACCGTACAGTGTTGCAGGCAATTTCCGTAAAATCGCTAAAATCGGTACCCGTTGTCGAAACCAGTACAGCTACCTTATCTTTATTAATAGAAAATCCTCCAATTGTATTATTGCCCCTTAACTTATATGAGAGTGTATAATTATCATTTAGTACAAGATGAGGCGTTATCAGCCAGTTATCAGGATTAAGAGGAGTACCGGCAATCTCATTATATAGACCCAATCTAAATTGGGAACATGATGTGAAATACCAATCACCATCATATCCATACCTTCTTGACCATGTCCATCCAAAACCTTCTGCATTATCATGTCCAAGTTTTTGCCAGCATAAGCTATATTCAGATTCAATACTGCTGTCGTCATACCATGGAAAATTGGTTACCTCGCAATTAGCATGTGTTACAGTAATTTCCTTAGTGTCGTTGTCAGGATTAGTGTCTTCTGCAAAAGTGGCGCTTACGGAAACAATATGGTCACCAATTGCGCTTAAATCTGCTTTTGCGTTAAAAGTATAGATATAAGTAGTCCACGGGGTAATATTTACCGAACTTAATGTTTCTGTACTTTCAACCCCGTCAACTGTCAGTTTCAGTTGTACTGATGTAATAGGATTTGAACCGTAATTTCTGATTGTCGCAACAACCTGTTCGGATGATGTTAAGATAGGAGCAGCAAAGTGTGTTGTTGAAGCCATTATACTGTATGCACTGGGAACTTTAACGGTGGTAACAGCAACATCATTAGCTTGTTGCGTATTGCCTATTATACAAAAAGATTCATATCTTTTGTCTCCACACAATCCTACATCGGTATAATGTCCAGTTATTTTATTCATGGACCATAATGGGAAATATGGTCTATAATCAGGTTCTACAGCCATTTGATGTAAAAAAGGAGCGCAATACAATTCATCTGTTCCGCGGTCAATCTCCATATTAAAGATATTAATAAGTATTTCAGGTAACTGATAATACCAAATAATAGAAAAATTTCCCGTTTTTATATCTATAGTCCCAAAATAAGTAATAAAATCTGAAGTAATTATATCTGGACTCATATCCTTGGTTCCCTGAGCATAGCAGGTGCCGGAATTATCAATAGCGATAGTAACAATGCCTGTCAAATCCGAGCCAATCTGAGTGAATTCTCCGGTAGTAATATCTATCCTGCCGAATTTTTTATCCCATGTTGAAGCATACATTTCATGTCTTACCGGATGCCAGGCAAGTCCAACTGCGTTACAATTTATACTATCGTTAATTGCAGTAAATTGACCTGTGTTTGGATTAATAGTTCCAAATTCATTAAAATACTTCCATGTGTCATAGTCCAATTCGCGGGTAATTGCATAAATTACACCATCGGCAGAGCCGTCGTCAACCCATTCCATACATTGGATATCGAATCCGTTGTTCAGAGGAGTAATCAATGTTCCATTACCGGGATTGCCCAATATGGTAACATAAATTCCAGCATTTTGGACGTAAGATTCTGTGGCATAAATCATTTTTGAATTCATGCCCCGCGTGTTAGCAGGTTTGCTTTGTAATGCCGAAACTTGGTTTCGAGGGTCGGGTTGGTTAAAATTGGGCATCATTACTTTTGCTTGCCCTGCTTTTTCCAACTGCAACGATTTTTGTTCGTTGCCTTGCATTCGGGGGAAAAATTTTCCCGTCTTTTGCGCATTTAAGGTGGATGCAATCAACACCAGCGCCATGAAAAATGTGAATTTCTTCATAAGTATAACATTTATTTATTAAAAAATTATTTAAAAAAAATCAGTTTTATTTTTGAAAAATGATATTATTAACGATTTTCAATTATTATTAATATTTTAAAAAAGTAGGGACGTGGCGTTTCCCGCGCCCCTACACTTTCAATTAATAATAACTTTTATTTAACGAGTACTTTTTGGGTATAAATACCGCTTTTGTTTTTTACTTCAACTAAATAAATTCCGCTGTTTTCAGGAATTTTTAAAGTAGAACCTGCGCCTGCATTATAATTTCCAAGAACTCGTCCGTACAAATCAAAAATACGTACAGCAGATTCTACGGCTGAATTTACGATGATTTCACCGTTCGACGAATAAACCTTGACACCATTATTGACATTTACAATATCTACACCGTTTTGAGCATCACTAATATTAACATTGTCGATACCTAACACATATTGATAATTGCTGTAATAGTTAAATGCAATGTATTTTGTGCCTACGGGAGTATTATAACTGTAATGAATGAAATCATAACTATTGCATACCAGAGGACCACTGCTCCAAGTAAATGCATCAATATCATTTGTTGTTGTAGAATAACCTACCCTGAACGACTCATCACTACTATAGGGCGACGTAGCATCAAAAGTAACATACACGCCATTTGGTGCCGATGAAATTGGCGGACTTATCAGATACTGGTTATAATCTCCGTTTTCTGCAATATCATATGAAGAAAATTGAAATATTGAAGTCAACCAATTACCGTCTATATCAAAATATGGTTTAATACCGGTATATGAGTATTTATTTTCCTCATTATTACTGATAAATTGCCAGCACATAGATGAAAGATTTTCATATTCGTTTTCAAAGTCTCGATAAATTGGCAGGTCTGTAAGACCGCATATAGTATTTACATTTATCGATTGTGAATCGTTAGTACTGTTCCCGTCGGCTGTAATTTTTGTGCGTACAGTAATTGTATGATTACCCAGTGCGCTTAAATCGGCTCCTGTTGCAAAGGTATAGATACCCGAACCGCCGTTAGGTCCTATACCGCCTGGATATGTTTCTGTGGCTATTTCTACGCCATCAACTATTAACACTAATTGCATCTGATTATCGGGCATAATCCAAGTTGAACCATAGTTTCTAAATGTTACGGTTACATGTTCCTGAGTGCTGCCCCAAAGTATTGATGATGGAGTAATATTTTCCATAAAAGGAGTTACAAGGGAAATATCGTACACACCTGCATCTACATCTGCAATATTATAAACGTTTACATCATCTAAAACTATTGGATAACCTTCAAGGTTAGTTCCTTCAAATGCTATATAATATTCGCCTGATGGATTTGGCAACTGAATAATCGGTTCGTCCCAGCCGGTTATTGCCTTATTAAATGTTTTCAAATGATTCCATTTACCTGCTTCCGATGTTTTATAGAAAACAGCCAGTGAGTCAACATAACCAAAAACAAAGGAAGGTTGCATGGAATATAGGAATTTTAATGCAGGTCTGTCCAAAGCACTTAAATCCAGTGCGGGAGTAACTAATTTTGTCTGAAATTTAATAGTCGAGAAACCATCGAAAACTATCGAATTTTCACCTTTGGGTGCAGGATAGTTTTCATTATTGTACCACCAGTTGGTTATTTGCCAGTCCAATTGTCCGTCAGGGGCATTCCATAATGCAGCAGTTCCGGGTGTATATTCCTGTAGCCAGCAGTCGAGAGTTGAAACATCTTCAAAACCTTCAGACCACGGGAAAGTACTTATTTTATCACAAATTACATTTCTTACATTTACAGACATTGCATCATTATCCGCATTTTGGTCTCCCGGCAGTATTGCCCTTACGGCAACGGTATGATAACCGTTTGTACTTAAATCGGCTTTTGTAGCAAAAGTATAATCTTTTGTTGCCCAGGATGCAATTTCACCGCCGGTATAATCTTCGGTAGCGATAACATTGTCATCTACCGTCAATTCCAACTTCATTGCAGTTATTGGAATTAATCCAAAGTTTTTAACTGTTGCCGTAACTGTTTGAGTGGCAGTTAAATTATGACCTGATTTAGGTGAGGTGATTGCTGTTATTGCAGCGTCATTATTTGCACTTTTCACAATGTTTACATCGTCAATAATAACTATATTACCGGCGCAATCCCAATGACGAAATGCAATATATACCGACTGACCTTTATACTGGTTTAACGGTACTGAAATTATCTCGGGGTCGTATGACATTATTGTATCGCAGTAAATTTCGGTAAAATCACTGAAATTGGTTCCTGTTGTTGAAACAAGCACTGCAACTTTGTCATTATTTACCGAATTAGATGAACCACCGCCACTAAATTTATACGAAAGTGTGTAGTAATCATCCAGTACAAGATGTGGCGTAATTAGCCAGTTATCCGGATCAAGTGGGGTAAGAATCTCATTCGTATTTCCCTGAATAAATTGGGACATTGAACGGAAATACCAATTGCCTTCGTATGGATCGTACGTACGTACCCATGTCCATCCATATCCCACCGTATTGTCGTGTCCGAGAAATTGCCAGCACAGACCGTACTCTTGTTCTATATTGCTGTTGTCGTACCATGGAAAGTTAGTAATTTCGCAATTAACATGAGTTACAGTTATAGTTTTTGTATCATTTACTGGATTTGGGTCATTAGCCAAAGTTGCATTTACGGAAATAATATGGTCACCAATTGCGCTTAAATCGGCTTTTTTATTAAAATTATAGATATAAGTAGTCCAAGGGGCAATATTTACAGAATTCAATGTTTCAATGGTCGAAACGCCGTCTACCGTAAGTTGCAGTTGTACAGATGTAATTGGATTTGCCCCAAAGTTTCTAATGCTCGCTACAACCTGTTCTGTTGTTGTTAAGTCGGGTGCTGCAAAATGTATTTTTGAACCCATTACACTTGTGGTACCTGGGACTCTAACTGCGGTAATAGCAACGTCATAAGCGGGCTGAGTATCATCGCCGATTATACTAAATGACTCATATCTGACAACACCGCACGAATCCATCTCCATATAATTTCCTGTCTCTTTGTCAATATTCCAAAAAGGAAATTGATATTTTTCACCGCCATATACTAATAATGGTGCGGAATACAGTTCATCTGTTGCACGGTCAATCTCCATACTAAACCAATACACAAATACTTCAGGTAAGTAAAAATACTTCATTATTGAAAAAATTCCTGTTTTAATATCTATTTTACCAAATGAAGTTCCATGGTCTCCAAGCGGATTATCCAAAGTTTCCTGAGCATAGCAATCGCCGGCGTTATCGATGGCAATAGTAACTGCTTTGGTTAAATCAGAGCCAATCTGGGTAAATTCGCCTGTTGTTATATCTATACTTCCAAATTTTTTATCCCAGGTAGAAGCATACATTTCGTGTCGTGTAGGATGCCAGGCAAGTCCTGTTGCATCACAATTAATTCTGTCGTTTATTGCAGTAAATTCACCCGTATTTGGATTTATAGTTCCAAATTCATTAAAATTTTCATAGGTATTCCAGTCGTATTCACTGGTGATAGCATAAATTACGCCCTCAGTGGTGCCGTCGTCTACCCATTCCATACATCGAATGTCGAATCCGTAGTTGAGAGGAGCAATTAATGTTCCTTGGCTTGGATCACCCAGCGTAGTGAAATAAATACCTGCATTTTCGACGTACGAATCAGTGGCATAAATCATTTTTGAACTTAATGCCCTTGCTTTGGCAGGTTTGTTTAATACCGAAACTTGGTTTCGGGGGTCGGGTTGGCTAATATTGGGCATCATAACTTTTACTTGCCCTGCTTTTTCCAACTGCAACGATTTTTGTTCGCTGCCTTGCATTCGGGGGAAAAATTTTCCCGTCTTTTGCGCATTTAAGGCGGACATTGTCAACACCAGCGCCATAAAAAATGTAAATTTCTTCATAAGAACATATTTATCTAGTTTTTAAAAAAATAATTTTATTTTTTCTTTTTTATTTGTTAAAAAATTATTGTATCAAAATTTTTTCAACATATCTTTTGCCGTTTTCAGTTTCCACTATTACCGAGTAAGTTCCAGCTATCGGCGGTGCGGAAAATGAATTAGCATATTGAGAAATTTTATATTCACCCACAGGTAAGCCCAAAATATTAAAAACAGAAATTTTTGACGGTTGCGTTATGTTTTTTACAACAATTTGCTGCCCTGCCTGCACCAACTGCGGGTGAAGTGTAAGAAAAGCATCAACCTGTCCAATAACTGCCCCGCATGTAAAAATCTGCACATTGTCGTCTAAACGGGTTGGGCGGGCGCGATAAACGGCATTGAAATCCAGCATGTCGCCATTTGCACCGACGTAAAGATATGATTTATTTTCGTTGGGAATTATTTCATCGTTTTTATACCATTCATAATTTGTAAATTGATAATCGCCCTCATTGAATTTTTCATTTTTGAGTGCCAAAACATCATTCCAGCGTTGAGTTATTATTGACGAAGGATACAACACGTCAAAACTGACATCAATTTTCTGATTAAGTCCTCGGTCGAACCAACATTCGAAAGTTACGGAATAATAATTTGGTTTTACGTCTTTTGGCAGTGTAATTTCTATTGTATTGCCGTCTACTGCTGTCTTTTCAATATTTTCAAAACCTTCGACAATTGCATTATTATCAAAAGTTGCAGTATAATCGGTAAGAGTTCCGTTTGAAATATCAAATAAAACGGTCATTTTATCATAATCGGCACAAATTTCTTCTGGCGTGAAATTTATAATATTACAAATTTCGGTTTTAAAATTTAAAGTAACTATCGTATCGCATACAGTACCCGGAACTCGCTTTTCCCGCGTGCAATCTTCGGTAATTTGTTCCCCGTAAAAATTGTATGTTTCGCCTTTGCAACGGACAATATTATCCGTTCTGTAATTTAAAGGATTTATAACCACATCTGTGGTTTTCGGGTCGCCGGTTAAGCCGTCGGCAGTTATCACCAATGTGTAAGTTCCGGCGTTGGCAGGTGTGGCATTCTCAATAACTGGATGTTGCTCGTTGGAAGTAAATCCGTTAGGTCCGCTCCAGTTGTAAACCGCATTTGGAGTATCGCTTGTTTTTGCGTACAGTTCCAAAGTTTCGCCTTCGCATACAGGGCTGTTACTCGAAGCAGGAGGAGTAATAATACTGCAATCGGTGGTGGCTTCGCCGCTTATTTTATGAAAATTTATTTGAAAAATTTGGTTTTCAAAATTTGTAATCAAAATCACATAAGTTTGACCCTTCTGGGCATTTTTTATATGCAGCGTTTCATAACTGTTACCGCTGTAACTGCAATCTGTAATTTTGTCGTGTGGATAAAAAGATGTTCCGCCCGGCTGAGTATTGTTAGGGCATGTAGGACAGGCAACAAGTTCAATCTGTTCGCATGCCTCGCTTTTGGAATTAAATGGTCCCCAGCAAACAAAATCGATATCGCCTTTACCAACATTCACACTCTTCATTAAAATTTCCATATCACCCGGATTGTCTATCTGAATATAAAACCACGCAGGATTCTTTGTCTCATTTGCGCAAGCCACTTTTCCATAACCCGGTTGGTCTTTTACAGACCAGTAGGTTTCATCAGTGTTATCCGAACATGAGGGCTTAATCTGGTCGCAAATATTTTGCGGCAGTGAGCGGGGTGGGGGAGTATTTGAAAAAATTTCCACTTCACGAGTCGAAAGTATTTTCAGTTTATCGTTAATAACATTGACAACGCTATCGAGCGTAAAATCCGTAACTGCCTCAAACATAACGGTTTTGTCTTCATAAAACGACAGACGAAGAATATTTTTGTTTTGCACTGCCTGTTGCTGTAAAAAATCTTTTGCCTGCTCAGAAAGCAGTTTGTCGGTGGTAAAATAACAGATGCGTGTACCGTTGTCGTAGGTTTTTTCTGCATCTAATGTTGCGGAGATTTGCGCAATAATACCTGTTTGAAAGCATAAAACTAAGGCGCAAAAAATCATAAAAAAACGTCTCATAAATAATTATTTTGTTGAAATTTTTGTTAATTCGGTTATAAATAAAAATACTGTTATTAAATGTTTTTTAACACAAAATTTTGATTAATTTAATAAAAATCTTTTATTTAAAAACATTTTAGTATAAAAAATAGATATGTTCTCAGTTTAAAAACATACTTTAATATTCCAAAAAACAAACAAATTCTTAATTAATTTACAAAATTAAGTTTCACTCTGTATTTTAAAAAGTTAAAAAAGTGCATAAATAAAACTTCGGCAAAAGTATGAAAACTTTTTAACAGTACGCAAATTATTTACAAAAAAAATACCATTTTTTATTAAAATTTTTTTTATTAAAATTTTATTGTATCAAAATATAAGCATTTTTCTATTTTCTGTTATGTTTTGTAAATTTTATGTATAAATAAAAATGAAAATAAAACAATGCAGTGTTAAAAAAAATTTTTTTTTTAACACTGCATTGTTTTTCAGAAAATTATCAACTTTTAAAATAATTTTTTATTCTTTTTTCTTTATAAAAATCCAGCAGAGAATTGTTGTGCAAACAGAAAGCAAAACACTGAAAATCAAAGTGTTGACAAATCCGTTGATAGACATTCCGTTGATTAACCTGTCGGCAATATAAACCATTAATGCGTTGATTATCAGAGTGAAAAGTCCGAGTGTGAGAATTGTTATCGGCAATGAAAAAAATGAAATTATCGGTTTTACCAAAATATTGAGCAGCCCGAAAGCCAAAGCAAACAGCAAAGCGGTTTTAAAACTGTCGAAATGCACTTGAATACTTGTAACATCATAAAATTCAAGCACTTTTGGCAGAAAAAAAGCCACCGCCGCCGTTATCAAATATCGTAATACAAACTTCACAACTTAAAATTCCAATTACATTAATAATGTTTCAAAATTTCAAAATTATTTTTTTTTAATCGTCAATCGTAATTCGTAATTCGTCAATCGTAATTGATTTACGCTCTTCCTGCGCTGCCAAGCACTGCTTCGATTTTGTGTTTGTAGAGTTTTTTCATATTGTCGCGTGCAGGTCCGAGATATTTTCGCGGGTCAAATTCGGCGGGTTTTAGCGCAAAAACTTCGCGCACGGCGGCTGTCATCGCCAAACGGCTGTCGCTGTCGATATTTATTTTGCAAACAGCCGATTTAGCGGCGCGGCGCAACTGTTCTTCGGGTATTCCGATAGTGTCTTTCAACACGCCACCGTATTTGTTAATTGTCTCAACCTCTTCGTGCGGCACAGACGATGCGCCGTGAAGCACAATCGGAAATCCGGGCAGTTTCTTTTCCACTTCTTCCAGAATATCAAAACGCAGCGGCGGCGGCACGAGCCGTCCGTCTGCATCGCGCGTGCATTGTTCGGGTTTGAATTTATTTGCGCCGTGAGAAGTGCCGATAGAAATTGCCAAACTGTCGCAACCGGAACGTGTTGAAAAGTCAATAACTTCTTCGGGGCGCGTATAGGTGTGGTGTTCTGCCGAAACCTCGTCTTCAACGCCTGCCAGCACGCCAAGTTCGCCTTCAACCGTTACATCGTGCAAATGAGCATATTCCACAACCTTTTTTGTAAGGGCAATATTTTCTTCGTAAGGCAAATGCGAGCCGTCAATCATCACGGACGAAAAGCCGCTGTCGATGCACGATTTGCAGGTTTCAAAACTGTCGCCGTGGTCTAAATGCAGCACAATTTGTGGCTTTTCCCAGCCCAAACTTTTAGCATATTCAACCGCGCCTTGCGCCATATAACGCAGTAAAATCGGGTTTGCATATTCGCGCGCACCTTTGGAAACCTGCAAAATAACAGGCGATTTTGTTTCGGCAGCCGCCTGAATAATCGCCTGCAACTGTTCCATATTGTTAAAATTGAATGCGGGAATTGCGTAACCGCCTCTAACTGCTTTTGCGAACATTTCGCGGGTGTTCACAAGCCCTAAATCTTTATAATTTGTCATAAAATGCTATATTATTGTTATTTGTATTAAAATTTATTTTCAAAAAAATATTGCCGCAAAGGTACAAAATATTTAAGAAAATCATTTTTTTTCATTCTTTCTTTTTAATATAAGTTCCATATTCGACTCTTCATCGTTATTACCTTTGTCTATAAACACCAAGTTATGATAAAAATGAATTGAAACAATTTTTTTATCAAAATAACTTTCTTTATAATTTTCGTCGGGTATTTCCTGATAATTTAAGCAATCTGTTAGCCCTTTAAAAAAGTTCATTGCCGTTTTGGAATTTTTCAGGTCTTTGCTGTCGCCTCCAAATTCTTCCCAATATGAAGTTTGAAGGTCTTCAATAACATACACACCGCCATCTTTTAACTTTGGAAAAAGTAATTTGAACGATTCAATAATATGTTCATTTATATGACTTCCATCGTCAATTATTATATCCAAAAGCCCCGTTTCGTCGGTAATTTGTTTTAAAATCTCGGCATCTGCCTGACTTCCCTGATAAATTATTATTCGTTTTTCCTGCAATGCTGACTTTTCATAAAGGTCTAAAGAATAAATTTTTCCGAAAGGGAAATATTTTTTCCACATTTTTAAGGAATTTCCACCTTCATTTGGTTTTTCATTTCCGCCAACTCCAATTTCAAAAAGTTTGATTTTTTTGTATTTAAATTTTCTTAAATGCTTCATATAGTGCTGCGTATAGCTATGTGTAATTGCTTTATCGGTTACATACAATTTCGCTAACGCTGTCAAATTATTACAAATAAATAATGCAAAAAAATTTTTTAACACCATTTTTTGTTTTTCAGTGAGTTTGGGAGAAAAATACTCTTTAATTGATTTGTAAATACTCATTTTTTAAAAATTTAAGTTTATTTTTTTTTATTATTGGAATTTTGAAATCTTGGAATCTTTTTCACTCTTAATTTTTAGTTTTTGTCATTTCCAAAAGTTTTGTGGTAGTATTCCAGTTTCTTATTGTAATTTTCTTATATACAGATGTTTGAATAATTTTTGACAAATAACTTTTGCCCATTTTTTCGCTAAGGCGCGAAGTATAAACGGCATTTTTACCTGCTTGTAAAAAATCTACACCTTCACGCAAACGCACATTTGCCACCACATTGTCTATCGCTGTTTCGGGCAGAAGAAACCACACATCATAACGGAATTTTTCGGGTTGCGAGCCAAAATTTTCAGGTGCGGCGGCGATTATTTCCGCCAACTGATTTGATGAAAGAATCAGCGTTTTTATTTCAGTTGAAAAGTTTATTTGTAACTTATTTTCAATATCTTGCGTTAATTTCAATTTGTCGCTTTCCGTTGTTTGAAAAATAATATTACCGCTTTGAATATAAGTTTTCACATCAGAAAATCCCAAATTTGTAAAAACCTGCCTCAAATGTTCCATTTTGATAATGTTGTTCCCGCCAACATTAATTCCTCTCAATAAAGCAATGTAAATCATAATTCAAATCTTCTCTATCGGTTTATATTTTGGTACTAATGTTTTCATTACAGCCCAGCCAATCAGATATGCGACTGCGCAAAAACAGAAAATAATAAAATATCCTGCCGAAATACCTTTAAAACCCAAAAACAACATATTTGTTTGCTCGGCATAATCGAACAGTTTCCCCGAACCGAGATTAATTATCATACCGCTTACCCCGCCAGCCATACCGCCAATCCCCGTTACAGTGGCAATCGCCGATTTTGGAAACATATCGCCAACAGTTGAAAAAATATTTGCCGACCACGCTTGATGAGCCGCACCCGCAATGCCGATAATCACAATCGGAATCCAGTAAGAAATATGTCCGAGTGGCTGCGCCAGCGTTGCCAAAAGCGGGAAAAACGCAAAAATCAACATCGCCCGCATACGTCCGGCATAAGGATCCATTTTTTTCTTTTCCACAAAATATGTAGGCAAATAACCGCCTACAAGCGAAAGCATTGTGATAACATAAAGTGTAAAAATGGCAATTTGCGCCTTTGGGTCGGATGATTTCATACCATAAACCGAACTCAAATACGCCGGCGCCCAGAACAGATAAAACCACCAAACGCCATCGGTCATAAATTTTCCAAAAGCAAAAGACCAGGTTTGACGGTATTTAAAACAGTCGAAAAAAGACAGTTTTTTTTCAGTTTTCTCATCATTGCGGACTTCTTCCGCGTTCCCCTGTTTTTCGTCAATATGAATATAATCCAACTCTGCCTTATTCACACGCGGATTTTTTTCCGGTTTTTTATAAATAAAAACCCAAAAGCCCATCCACACAAAACCCAAAAGCCCAATTAGCAGAAACGACATTTCCCAGCCGTAATATTTGGCAATCAGCGGAATAGACAGCGGCGCAAGCAACGCCCCGATTTGCGCACCCGAATTGAAAATACTTGTGGCAAAGCCGCGGTCTTTTTTCGGAAAATATTCGGCTGTGGTTTTAATCGCCGCAGGAAAATTTCCCGACTCGCCCAAGGCAAGCACAGCGCGCGCAAAAACAAAAAGAATAACGCTCACATTGATAATTGTTCCCGTGTTTCCCGCAATTTTTATTGCCTCTTTTGCGCTTTCAAAGCCGACTAACCACTTTCCTGCAATGATTCCCGAAGTTGCAATTCCACAAAATGCGTGCAGCATCGCCCCTGCTGACCAAATCCCGATAGCCCACAAGAATCCTTTTTTGGTGTCCATCCAATCGACAAACCGTCCGGCAAAAAGCATACACAAAGCGTAAAATCCTGTAAAAAACATTGTTATATAGCCGTAGTGCGTGTTTGTCCAGTGAAATTCGGTTGCGATAAAATCTTTCCACGTCAGCGAAAGCACCTGACGGTCCATATAATTTACCATTGTGGCGAAAAAAAGCATCGCACAAATTACCCAGCGGTAGTTGGTCATCGTTTTTGTTTCTGTCATAATATTTATTTTCTTACTTTTTCAATTATCGATAGTACATTTTTACAAAGTTCGGTAATTTTTGCCCAATTTTTTTCTTCAATAATTTCTTTGGGAAAAAGATTACTGCCCATTCCTACGCAGGTTGCGCCCGCATCAAACCACGATTTGAGATTTGCCTCTTCGGGTTTTACGCCGCCGGTAACCATAATCATAGTCCAGGACATCGGCACTTTCAGCCCTTTGACAAAATTTGCACCCAAAACATCGCCCGGAAAAACCTTGCACAAATCACAGCCGGCTTCCTGCGCCAAACCAATTTCCGTTACCGAGCCGCAGCCGGGCGTGTAAGGCACGCAACGGCGATTGCAAACTTTCGCTACATCGGGATTAAACAGCGGACCGACCACAAAATTTGCACCCAACTGAATGTACAGCGCAGCCGTTGCCGCATCAACCACCGTGCCGATGCCGAGAATCATCGCAGGGCATTCCTTTGCCGCCCATTTGCACAGTTCGCCGAAAATCTCGTGCGCAAATTCGCCGCGATTGGTAAATTCAAACGCACGAATACCGCCGTCGTAGCACGCTTTGACAACGTTTTTCGCCGTTTCCAAATTATTATGATAAAACACAGGAACAACGCCTGTGGTCTGCATCGTTTGCAGAACTTGAATTTTATTAAATCGCATTTCTTAAACTAAAAATTAAAAGTTAAAAATTAAGAATTTTTATTTCCACCATTGTTCTTTTTCAATTTGTCTCGCTTTTGCTTTTTGTAATTCAGATATTTCATCATTCATATACCATGCCATCCTAAAATTTTCCCAACCAAATTTTAAGTATTCGTCAGCAGGTGAAAATTCCCCAGCACCAATATCAAAATTACAATTCACATTTGGAACACGCCAATCACCCCAATTACAAATTTTTGAAACGTTTGAATTATAACTTTTCCAAGTACCAACAAAAGCATTATTGTAATAACCGTCTGCACCTTCCATCAACGCGTCATAAAATACTGAATCATTTTTATTTATTAAAAATTTACTTTGAAGTTCACCCGAAAATATGCCTGTGCCTTTTTGTTGTTTATTCTCATAAAACTCATATCTTGCTGACAATAAACATTCTACCTTTATTCCATCGTCGGCATAAATATCATCAACTCCAAAATTTAAATTTGCTAATTCTTGAATTTTATAAACCGAAATTTTTCCAACAAAATCGCAAATATTATTTTTTACTTTCGATTTACCATAAACCAAATATTCATCGGGTTTATTTTCGGTTTTTACAACTGTTAAAATTTTCATTTGCAAACGTTGATAATTCTGACCAATAATTCCATAAACCGCTGGATAATAATATATTTCATTATCAACAGGATGTATTTCAGAATAACCAACCCACAAATCAGAAAAATCATATTTTATATATTTTCCAATTTGATTTTTCGCAATCAAAGAATCGTCTGCAAACAAAATTTCATTTTTGCAGGCATTTTGCGCAAAAAACGGCACTTGTGAAAAATAAAATTACCAATAAAACTATTTTTCTCATAAAAATTTGATTATTAATTATTTATCAAGTTTTTTATTCTCTTCTCTTTTAGGTATTTATTAATTGTTGGGAAAACTTTAAATCCATAATCAGTGAGCATACAACTGTCTTTTGATATTGGTTTCCCATTTTCATCAATAAGTTTATATTCTTTGTTAATTAATTGAAAATCAGAATTATAATAATCGGTTGTAGTTTCAAATCCAATTCCATTAAGGCAATGAAAAGTGTTAAATTGTTTTTCATAAGCAAAAGTTTGTCCGTTTTCGTTAAAATAATGAGTTAAAACAAGATACATATCACCACTACGGATATATGGAAATTCAGAAGCGGAAATAATTTTTCCTGAACTGTCTTTTTGTAAAGTAAAAACTGTAAAATAATCATCATCAAAAGTGCTGTCTATTTTAAACGGCAAACTGTTCTCTGTTAATTGGACAAAAGTTAAAACATTGTATTTATGATATTTATATAAAGTATCAATTTTTGCTTTTTGCAACTTCAATTCTTCTAAAATATCTGATGAATTTGTTTTATTCCCCACAAAATTACAAGAAAAAAACAATAAAGAAACTATTATCAACAAAACTATTTTTCTCATAAAATATTTATTATTATTTATTAAAATAAAACTTACCAAATAGTAACTTACCATTTGGTAAGTTTTTTAAGCCGTAAAATAATCTTCTTTTAGCCAAAGCGCAAATATAGGGTCTTGAATATCAATCTGTTTAGTTGTAATATCTATAATTTCCTTATTCAAAAGTGCATCTTTTATTTTCAAAATATTTGCCGAAGTTCCAAGATTGTATTTTTGCAAATTTTCCTGCCCAAAACTTGTAACTCCTTCTAACAAAGCCCTTAAGAAATTTATTTGCGTTGCAGTCAGCGTTTCTGCCAAACCTGTAAAAAGCAAACTTAACTGGTTTTTCAATGTCTGTAACGAATCGTCAATAATTGTTTTTGAGCAGTAAATTTTTGTCCGCAACCACGATATTTGCGCTAATTGCTGCACATAATACGGATGATTTGCCACCAATGAAGCAAGATATTCGCCTTCCTTTTTTGTAATAATTTTTCCTGTTTCTTTGAACCGTTTTTGGATAAATTTTCCCCACACTTTGTTGTCTATCTTTTCCAAAAAAATAATGTCGCCAAACTTGTAAAACGGCATTGCCGGATTTGAAAAAATATCTATCAGCATGTGCCGCTTACTTCCATACAGACAATAACATACGTCTTGATGATGCTGCCAGTGCGAGCGCAATTTCTGCTGAAAAGCAAGCGGATTTTCAAAGTTTGCAATATTCTGAAATTCGTCTATACAAACTATCATTTTCAGTTCCTTTTTTTGTGCTATTGTTTGGGCAAGTTCCAGAATATCGTCTGGATTATTTTTTACCTCTTCAAAGTCAATTCCAAAGGTAAATTCTGCCTGATTATCAGGTGTAAACGATATTTTCGGAATCAAGCGCGACATAAATTCCTTTGCATTTTCGAGCCAGTCCTCCCATTTTGTAGAAGTTGATTTTAAAATATTTTTCGCAAAATTAAGGTAAAAATAGGATTCGCTTTTTATATTAAAAATATCAATCAAACATACTTTAAAATCCTTATTATCAAGCATTAATGATTTTGAAACAGATTTTACCAGCGAAGATTTTCCCCAACGGCGTGGCGAAATTATGGTCGTATTTATTAGTGATAAAAAGTTCTGTGAAAGTCGGCGGCTTTCATTTTCTCTATCTGTAAAATTCTGTAATTCAGCAACTTTACCAAATATAAAAGGCATTTTTTCCATTTCAAAAATATTTTTTGCAAAGGTAATACTTATTTTTCAACTTACCAAACAGTAACTTACTAAATGGTAAGTTACTAAATGGTAAGTTTTTTTATTCTGTAATAAATCAAATTTTAAAAAAAAGGATACAGAATATAGCAATAAATAATTTATCATTGCGATAGCAACGACAAATTAATTATCAAAATTTACAAAAAATCGTAAATTATAATCAGTTTTTCCAGCGTGGCAGGCGTTTGTAACCGCGTGTGTAAAGCCACGCAGTGAACTTGTTATGTCCACCTTCAATCATTTTACGGCGGGAAAATTCCTGAAATTCACTCACAGTCATTCCTTCGCCGGCGAGAACGCCGTTTGAGTAGCAATAACTGCAATATTTGTCGCTGATTGTTCCGTCGGCATTCGTACCGCCGCCCTGCGGGTCTTTGCTCAAAGGCATTCCGCAACTTTCACAAAATTTTTTATTTGCCATTTTTATTTTATTTTTAAAAAAAATAGATGCAAAAATACAATTATTTTTCAAAAAAAATTGAAAAAAAAGAAATATCCAACAAAATTCATAATTTTATTTTAAAAAAAACAGTAATTTTGCAAATTCTTAAATTTAATATATATATAGAAAATAAAATGGTAACAGAGCCAATTGAGAGATACGGATTAAGCAAAAAACAGAAATCGCGGAAACTTTTTTCGCTTATTGGAATTGTCGGCTGCGGCAAAGAAGGCAGCATAATTGCTACTGCTGCTGCTTCTAACGGCATCGAAGTAATTTTTTACGAACCGACTGCCGAAAGAATTGAAAATTCTTTTTGCCGTATTGAGCAAAAACTTGATAAAAAAATTGAGAGTTGGGGCTTGACGCAAAGTGAGAAAAAAGCGATTTTAGGACGCATTCGCAGCACATCAAACTATGAAGATTTTAAAAATTGCGAGTTTGTCATTGAGGCGATACGCTATAACGAAATTACCGGCGACCGTCAGGTAAGTGTGCGAAAAGATGTTTTCAAAACGCTTGAAAATGTTGTTTCTGCAAACGCAATCATTGCTACAAACGTTTCTACAGTGGTAGTTACCGAACTTGCCGCCGAACTCAAACATCAGGAACGCTGCATCGGGCTGCACTTTTTGGCAAATGTCCCAAATTCCGAAATTATGGAAATCGTGCGCGGGCAGAACACTTCCGACGAAACGTTTGAAAAAGTTTGCCGTTTTGCAAAACTTATTCGCTACGATTATATTAATGTGGAAGAATCGTCTGGGCTTGTAAGTTTGCGCCTCTTTCTGATGCAACTAAACGAGGCGTGCAGCATTCTGATGGAAGGAATTTCAAATGTTGAAGATATTGACAAGGTACTTTCCGTTGGTTTTGGACACAAACAGGGCATTTTCCGCTCTGCCGACCAGATGGGAATTGAAAAAGTTGTAAGTATGCTGCAAAACCTTTATGACGAATACGGCGCAATAAAATACAAACCGTCGCCGGTTTTGCTGCGCCTTTTTCGGGCAAAACATTACGGTGTTAGTCGCGGGCAGGGTTTTTACAAATATGATGAAAATGGAAATGTGATAAAATAAGAAAACGCAGATTTTCAATCAATAAAAAAATCTGCGAAAAGAAAATATTTACAAAGCAAATAAGTGCCTGTATTTATTTCGTTTATAAACTGATTTCAAGAATCTCAAATTCAATTTCGCCTGAGGGAACATTTACTTTTGCTGTTTGCCCAATTTTCTTTCCCAAAAGTCCTTGTGCTATCGGCGTTGTAACCGACAGTTTTCCTTCTTTAAAATTTGCTTCGCTTTCCGAAACAAGCGTATAAATCATTTCTTGTGCAGTTTTTGTATTACGAATTTTGACTTTTGTCAGAATTTGTACTTCATCGGTTTTAATTTTCGATTCGTCGATTAGCCGTGCGTTTGCAATTTTTTCTTTTAAAAGTGCGATTTTCATTTCGAGCAAGCCCTGTGCCTCGCGCGCAGCATCGTATTCTGCGTTTTCGGAAAGATCGCCCTTATCGCGTGCATCCGCTATTTGTTTCGAAATGGCTGGTCTTTGAACTCTTTCCATTTCATTTAATTCGTCATTCAATTTTTGGTAACCTTCTGCGGTTATGTACATTACAGCCATAAATTTCTGTATTATAATTATTTACAAATAAGTTAAACAAAAAAGAATACCGATTTTTTATTTATCGGCATCCTCATTAGAATAGTATTTTTTCCGGCAACAAAAGTACAGTATTTTTTTATTATAAAAAAAATTTTTTTTTATGTTGTAAAACATAAAATATTGAAAAAAATATAAACTGAAACTATTACTTGAAATATAAATAAGAGATATTTTTTGTACTTTTGTAGAAAAATTTTAAAATATAATTTCAATGAACAATAATAATCATAATTTAATATGGCAAAATCAATTAATTTAACGCTGAAAGTTTGGCGACAGGCAGCCCCAAAAGCAAAAGGAAAGTTTGAAACGTACAAACTTGAAAATATCTCTACCGATGCCTCATTTCTCGAAATGTTAGACATCTTAAACGAACAACTTGTGCGCGAGCGCAAAGAGCCGATAGCATTCGACCACGACTGCCGCGAAGGCATTTGCGGAATGTGTTCGCTGTATATCAACGGACATCCGCACGGACCCGACTCGGAAATCACCACTTGCCAAATGCACATGCGCCATTTTCACGACGGACAGACAATAACCGTTGAGCCGTGGCGTTCAGCCGCTTTTCCTGTAATTAAGGATTTGATGGTCGATCGTCAGGCGTTCGACAAAATCATTCAGGCAGGCGGTTTTGTGTCGGTAAATACTGGCGGTATCCCCGACGGCAACGCAATTCCAATTCCGAAAGCCGATGCCGACGAAGCAATGGATGCCGCCTCGTGTATCGGTTGTGGGGCGTGCGTTGCTGCCTGCAAAAACGGCTCGGCGATGCTTTTCCTTTCGGCAAAAGTAAGCCAACTTGCGCTTTTGCCGCAGGGAAAAATTGAACGCGCTTCCCGCGTGAAATCAATGTTGAAAATGCACGACTCACTCGGCTTTGGAAACTGCACCAACACAGGTGCCTGCGAAGCCGAATGCCCAAAAGGCGTTTCGATAGCCAACATTGCACGGCTTAACAGAGAATATATCAAAGCGAAAATGAAAGATTGAAACCATTGACTATTGACCATTGACAATTTACCAATTACTATTTGGAATTAAAAGTTTTCTATTTTCTAACTTCTAAAATGGTCAATGGTAAATGGTGTGTCCCGCAGGGACAACACTTTATTAACCGTAGATTTCAATCTACGGCGAAAAAAGACAAATTTACAGCAACAAAAGGTTTATCCCGCTTGCGGGAAAACGCTAGTGGTTATGGTTCAGACGGTCCTACAATTGTATTATTATTCGTTTCAATATTGATATTTTTACCTATTTCTAGATAAAAGACTTGTTGAATCCATCTGATAGAATAAGATGACCCTACGTTAATTCTAATTCTGACTTTTACCTTTGTTGCTTTTGAATTTGCAGTAAATTCTCTTTGAAACCCCTTTACGCAGTTGTCAAAAGATTGTTGCCCTACAATCTCTCCGACATCATTATATTCAAAAATAAATACATCTATCGTAACACCTGACACGTTATCAGCGTTGTATTTAAATGTATAGGTTGTTTCTTTTTTCTTTTCTGGTTCTTCGTCTTTGCTACAAGAAGAAAATGCTATAAATGCAACAAGAGTCAAAAATGTATATAGCACTATATGAAAAAAAATCCTACTCATTTGGCTTTTCGGACTCGCCCCGTTTTTTCGAATGGTCTCTGGCTCCATTGCACGTAATTGTACTGCTGTTTGTTAAAAATTTTTACCATAAATTATTATTTTAAGTTATTAATATTTAGATATTTATAAAATTTATATTTGAGAAAAAAAAAACGGACTTAAATATTCCGTTTATGAGGTTGTAGGAATTACCCTTGATACAAAATAAGTAAGCCCACACTCCACGAGTGTTTTTTACTCATTCTTGTATCAATTTGAAATTTCCTACATTTCATAACCAAGAATTGCAAAACGCTAATCAATAATACGCTGCAAAGATAAAACATTTTCTAAAATTAAACAAAACAAAATTTTTAAATTTATTAAAAATTAAAAATAAAAGTCAAATAATTGCGTTTATATTGCTTAAATGTTTTATTTTTGCAAAAATTTTATTCCATAATAATTTAAGAATCCGAAAATGAATTTATTTTCTGTTTTACTTACTTCAACCGCGTTGCAGGATACTGTAACCAATGTTTCGAATGCAGCAACAACTGCCACACAAACGGCTGCGACGATGCCTGCCGAAAGTTATTTTTCTTTGTTGCTCAAAGGCGGTCCGATTTTGATACCGATTTTTTTGCTTCTTTTGCTGGCAATTTATGTAATTATTGAGCGTTGGGTAATTTTGCACTCGCTTGGCAAGTCCGATTCTGTGTGGTTTGCGCGTGTAAATGAGTTGCTTTCCGAAAATAAAATTGAAAAAGCGGCGAAATTTTGCAATGAACAGACCAATGCTTATGCGCGTGTAGTCGGTTCGGGCTTGGCGGAAGTCGGCGAAACGACGGAAGCCGTTCAGGACTCGATGCAAAGTCAAGCAAATCAGCAAATTAACCTGATGGAACGCCATATGAACTGGCTCGGAATTACCGCCTCGATTGCGCCTATGTTGGGCTTTTTGGGAACAATTTTTGGCGTTATCAAAATTTTTTACGACATTGCACTGACCAACGATTTTGAAATTTCGACAATTTCGGACGGTTTGTACCAAAAAATGATTTGTTCGGGGGTTGGGCTGTTTGTTGGCGTAATTGCCTACTCAGGATATTATTTGTTGAATGGAAAAATTGACCGTATTGTCGCCGGAATGGACAAATTCGCCAACGAAACATTGCGCACAGTTCGCTCACTTAAAAATAAAAACGCTGAATTATGAAAATAGTACGCCGAAAATTACGCACAGCAGAAGTTTATACGGCATCTTTGAACGATATTATGTTCTTTTTGATGTTGTTTTTTCTGATTGTTTCGACAATGATTGCCCCTGCAACTATGCGCGTTGTGTTGCCTTCGTCTAAAACATCGACCGATGCCGCTGTTCGCAATCAGGTAAATTTGACGGTTACCGCCGATAAACAATATCTTATTGAAGATAAGGAAGTTACATTCGACCAAATTGAGCCGTTTTTAATAAACGAACTTGCCGCCAAGCCCGAAACTCAGGAAACAGTTGTTCTTTTGCACGCCGACAAGTCGCTGAATCTGCAAAATATTGTAGATTTGTTTGATATTGGTAACAAACTGAAAGTCAAAATGATACTTTTCACTCAAAAAGAAAAGAAGTAGGGGAAAATTTATTTTGATATTATATACTACATTGATTCATAATTATTTATAGCCGAATTTTCTTTGCGGGTCATTTCTTGTTTATCAAGTTCGGTTTTGTCGTTTTGACCGGTAAGATGTAAAAGTCCGTGAATTATTACGCGATGTAATTCATTGTCAAACTGAGTGTTATATTCTTTTGCATTACTTCTCACAGTTTCTATACCAATATAAATATCGCCCGAAATTACGTTTTTTGTGCTGTAATCAAATGTAATAATATCGGTTAAATAATTGTGATTTAGGTATTTATTATTAATATTTACAATAATTTTATCCGAACAAAAAATATAATTTAACGTTCCGATTTTTTTTCCGCACTCAGCGGCAGTTTTTTGCAGCCAAAGCGAAATTTTTTCTTTATTATCTAATTGAAAATCAATATTTTCTGAAATAAAATTTATCATAGAATAAAAATTTTTTATCCAAAAAACAAATACGCCATAAAAATTGAAACCGTAATTCCGACAAGGTCGGCAAGAAGCATTGCACCGATTGTGTAGCGCGTGTTTTTCACGCCAACAGCACCAAAATAAACTGCTATAACATAAAAAGTTGTGTCGCTGCTGCCTTGCAAAATCGCCGAAAGCCGCGCCGCAAAACTATCCACGCCAAAAGTTGTAATCGTATCGACCATCATTCCGCGCGCCGCCGAACCGGAAAAAGGTTTTATTAAAGCCGTTGGCAGCCCATCGACAAATCGCGCATCGGAAACGAAAAGTTCTGTAAAATGTTTTATTGCATTGATTACCAAATCGAAAACGCCCGAAGTACGCAGCAACGAAATTGCCACCAGCATTCCAACCAAATACGGAATTATGCGCACACAAACTTTAAAACCGTCTTTTGCGCCTTCGATAAAACTGTCGAAAACATTAATTTTTTTCCAAACGCCGCCCAGAATTATCGCAAAAAATATCAACAGAATCAATCCGTTGCTGATAAGTTTGTTCGCCGTGTCAAGTTCCGCGCTGTTCATTTTTACCAAAAGAAAAACTAACCCACCGATAATTGCGGAAATTGTTCCTACAAAAGCAAGAATTTTTGGCTGTAAAAGATTGATTTTCTGTTTTATAGAAACAATCATCATTGCCGCCATTGTTGCGCAAAAAGTGGCGATAAGTGTTGGCAGGAAAATTTCTGTCGGGTTGGCAGAATGTTGCGCTGCGCGAATTGCGATAATT